>JAEEGH010000886.1_pt1 | contig 91725 bp, 69 predicted proteins | sample 9134181 | NCBI WGS metagenome assembly JAEEGH01 (sample SAMN16246544, study PRJNA631951) | gut metagenome | biome: gut microbiome; feature: rumen; material: DP-attached | host: Bos | place: Iran: Karaj | collected 2018-10 | reverse complement strand
GAGGCAGCAGATCTCACCGTGGTTGGTAAGGAGCTCGGTGAGCTGGGCTTTTACGTGGGCGCGGTATTTGTCCATGTCGGGTTCGTCGCCGGGGTTGGGCTCCTTGAGCTGGTGGGAGCTTAGCTTGTTGTAGGCGTTGGGGTGGTGCCAGTCGGGGATGGAATAGTAAAGGCCGAATTTCATGTTGCGGCGTTTGCAGGCTTCGGAGAGCTCTTTAAGGACGTCTCTTTTGCAGGGGGTGTTCATGACGTTGAAGTCGGTGGTCTTCGTGTCCCACATGCAGAAGCCGTCATGGTGCTTAGAGGTGATGACGATGTATTCCGCGCCGAGAGACTCGGCGACGTCTATGAACTTGTCCGGGTCGAAATGCTCGGCGCTAAATTGGGGGAGGTATTTCTCATAGTCGGCTTTCGACATTTCTTTTTTCATCCACTCCTGCTCGTGGTAGCCGCCTACGGAATAGATTCCCCAGTGGATGAACATGCCTAGTCTGCGGTCGAACATTTGCCAGGGTTCGGGATCAGAGTACGCCTGAAGGGAAACAAAGGAAAGCATTAACAAAAAGAGGGATTTCTTCATATGAGGGCTCCTTATAATGTCATCTGTATTATTATACTAACTTGCCCAGCGGATTAAATTTTATTAGAAAACTCAAAAATCGCTTGATTTTTGAGTTTTCTAAAGCTTTTGGTGCTGACAAATGCAAAAAATCAATGATTTTTGCGTTTTTGCTCTATATCACTTTGGTGATACGAAGGAGCTGCTTTTGGCTTTCAATTTTGAGGCGATGTATTTATTGGTGCCGGCTTCGGTGCTGAGGTCGTATTTCTGGTTGACGGATTTGAAATACTTTTTTATGGCGGTCTTGGTTATTACGGAGTTGGGCTCTGCTTTTTTCCAGGGGTCTTCGCTGTGGGTGATGGTTTCCAGCGTTTTTCCGGAATAGGCGCCGAAGGTGGAGGAGATCAGGTCGATGATTTGCTTTTCTTTGTCTGTAAAGGCGTCAGCGCTGTTGTTCAGGATGATGAAACGGTCGTCATCGATGGGGTTGTATTTGAAGCTTTTGAAGAGATGATAGATCTCTTTGTAAACAGGGCCGTGGGGCCATGCTTCGCAATCTTCGGGGAATAGGGGGTCTGATCCTACGGCAAGGGAATATCCCTGGCAGAAGTAAAGCAGTTTTTGAAGGGCCAGAGGAGTTATTTCGCTGAGGTTATTGAAAAGTCTTGCGATTGTTGAGCGAAGTTTGTCGGAAAAGGAGAATATCTTCTCCAGTTCGCAGGCGGTATGGTAGGCTTTTCTGTAAGCGGCGTTGGTAAGTTTGCTTTTGTTCTTTTCAAGCTGGCTCTTCATAAAGCTGGGTGATTGGAGCGCGGTTCTGATTACGTTTGAATGTGCCTTTGAAGGAAAGCAGCCAATTAGATACCTGGATATAGTAACTTCCCCAAAGCCGAGAGCTAATGAGAGGGGAGTTTGCCCTATGTTGTAGAGATTAAACAGTGTTTTGATCTCATCAATAGACACCAGATTTTCAAATTGTCTGTATTGCTCGTCATATTCTTTGATTTTCAAATCGATTATTCCATCAACATCCATTTCAGCCCCGCAGTACTGACAAATGGCTGATGAAAGAGAGAATTTATATGTTTTCCCTCTTATCTTTTTACGGTAAGGAGTTTTGATAATTTTATATTCTTTGTTTTTGCGACATTCAATGCAAAAATCTTCTTTCATATTGTCACCTTTCAACTGTTATTCGTTTGCGATTATTGTGATAGTATTTTTTATTTTTCATATCATATTACAATGATGGTTTGCTGTCAAGCTGTGATATAACGTTTCTTCGCGAAAAAAGGAAACGCACAAAATTGTCGTTTTGTGCGTTTGCGATGTTATGGATAATTTACACCTCCATTTATTGATTTATTTCTTTTTCGAGCGCGGCAATGCCTGAGAGGATCTCTTCGAATGTTGGGATGTCGCCGTATAACATTGATCTCATTTTTTCATAATCGTTTTTGAGAACAGGGATGTTATATTCCGGGGGTTTAAGGCGGATGGTGCCTGGTTTTGCAAGGTCGTAGCGGCCCCAGGGGCTGTGGTAGAACTTGTCCTTGAAGGAAACTACTTTTTCAAGAAGAGCATAATCTTGCAAAGCTCTATCTTTGACAGGGGAATTCATCATCTTGTATACATCGTAATAATGCCTGGAATATCGGTCGGGAGGTGGATTGTCTTTTGCGCGGAAACTTTCCCTGTGAAGAATGGTTATCTTCTCCCAGAAAGTGCGTTCGGGGAGGACGGTTTTAACTTGGGCAAATGGATTCTCAAAACTATTTGTATAATAGTCAGATATGTATGGAGAAATTTTACAAATCTTTGACGGAGTCCAGGCTGCCAAAGAGCCCATCTCTAATCTTATCTCTTGTAATATGGAATTGTTTGAGAAAATTTTTGGGTAGAGAAAATTGACAGTTTGACTATCATTGTCGCTAATTTTTACTTCAAAAGGTTGATCAATTTCGGAAGCGAGATCTTCTTTAATTTTGGGCACAAACTCTTCTGCTAGGAATTTTGCGGCTCTAGCATTGGCTTCCTTGTTGAACAAGTCCTGTTTGGTATTGCTTCGTGCTTCCCATGGTTCTTTGATCCCATATCCAAGAATTCTCCAGTCAATGATAAGGTCAATATCTTCGGAGAACCTTTGAATCAAATCATATGCTTTGGATAAGCTGGTGCCTCCCTTGAATACAAATTTATCTTTCCAAGGTGATTGGGAAAATAAATAATCAAGCATGAAACATACCCAGAAGTCTTTTTCCACCATGGCTTTTGGCATGCCAGTTCTATAAGCGGTGCCCTCGATAAGAGCCTTCCGATCTTCTAAAGATTTGTTAGCTATTCTTTTCATAATAACCTATAGTGTGGAGATATATTCGTAGATCCAGGAAGTGGTGTAACGGGCTTCCTTTTTCATTTTTTGAATTTCTTTTGGAGTGAATAAATTTCTCACCTGATTGGTGAATTTCTGATTAATATGGATCTTTCCAAGGGTTTTTAGGGCTTGGATAAAAAGGGCAGTTTTAAATGAGAGATTTTTGATCTCTCGTTCTGGAACATGCTTGAAATAAAGTTTAATCTTTGAGTCATTCAATGGAAAACATTTACAGCTTCCAGTACTTGCATAACAATAGATTGCCGGCACCTGAGTGGAGAGGCCGAGCATATTTAAAGCAGCGTTGCCTTCGGGGATTATATCCCAACCGAAGTTGCGTGCTATAGCTTTGGCGACGAGATCCGGATCAGGTTTAACATATTCATTTATAAAGTTATTGTATTTAGATTTGTAATAAATTCCTCTGGCAATGCGGCCAATGAATCCTGAACGTTCCAAACGGGTTATGACCTTACGAACATTGACACGGTTCGTAAGGTCATAAAAGTCTGCTAGGACGAACGGCTCTTTGGTTTTGGCAATTCTGTCTTTAATGGCTTGTGCGTAACTGTTTGTACTCATATTTCTCCTATATTTTTGTCACAAATAATATATAATATTTGTGACATGAAATCAAGAGGGTTAATCTGATCGTTCATAAGTAAGCGGTCGCGAAACGAGAAAAATTGCGTTTTGTGGTTTGAAGATGATGAGGAAGTTAGGGTAAGAACGGAGTTTTGGTAAAATGGTGGTAAGCAAAAAGGAGGTAGTTATGATCGATTTTCAGGATAGGATAAAAGACCACAGGTATGTCGGCACGGGAGAAGGGACGGTGTCCCGCGAGCGCGCGGTTTCCTCTATCTTCAAGATGGTGTACGGCTTGATGTTTTTGGGCTTGGCTTTGAGCGGGGGAGTGGCCTGGATGTTCTTTCGGACGGAAGCGTACAAGAGCGTTAACTTCACGCTGCTGATCGTTCTGGAATTGGCGCTGGTCATTATTTTGTCTTTTTGCTTCCAGAAGCTGTCATATTGGGTGGCGCTGGGGATGTTCCTTTTGTATTCGGCGCTGAACGGAGCGACGCTGTCTGTTATTTTCCTTGCTTACCAGATAGGTACGATACAGAACGCTTTCTTTTTGACGGCGGGGATATTCGCCATTATGGCGATATACGGAACGGTGACGAAAGCGGACTGCTCGAAAGTGGGGTCTATCTGCGTCTTCGGGTTGCTGGGCATCATTCTCGCGTCTGTCGTGAACATCTTTCTGAAGAGTTCCGGACTTGACTGGGCGATATCTCTGATCGCCATAGCGGTGTTTACCGGGCTTACGATGTGGGACGCTCAGAAGATCAAAGCGCTGGCGAGCGTGGAAAGGGAGCTGGGTAATGAGACGGCAAGGAAGCTGTCCGTTATGGGAGCGCTGATGCTGTATTTGGATTTTGTGAACTTGTTCCTGAGCTTGCTCAGAGTGATGGGCAGAAGGAAATAAGCTATTTATTTTAGAGATGTAATGCGCGCCGGTTCAAACAGATCCTCTATCGAACAGCCTAAAACTTGGGCCAAAGACTTGAGATGCCACGCTTCGGCATGGTTGATATTCCTTTTGCGTTGTTCGTAGAGTTGGATGGCTCTTAAGCCTACTCCCGAGGCTTTTGACAATTCCGACTGTGAACAGCCATAGGCGGTTCGAATACGTTTTAAACGTGTTTCAGGATACTTTTCAGCCATTATTCTGTCGGCGTCATCTGCGAAACGATCTTCAGGAGCTTCGTGATAGATCTTATACATTTGCATTACAGTTGAGAAAGGAAGCGCTTCTGCAATCTCCAAAAATGTCCATTCGGATCTCCACTGATAATAAGCTATGATCCAACCTGACCAATATGCTGGAGTTCTATGCATATTAGGCCTGGAAGGAGAGAAGTCCGTTCGGTCTGTCTTTTCCAGCAAAACATCCTGGGCCAATTCAATGCCGGATCTGCCGTAGACAAGGATCTTGTCGCCCGATTCTATGCGACGGGCAAATTGTGAAGTTGCGAACAACTGAAAGAAAACGTCGGGATCTATTTTAAGATCGCTTACGGCGTAATCCATCATATCGGCTAAAAGATTCTGGACGTTATAAAGCAATGTTTCTTGGTATGCGCTCATCTTCTCTCTCAATAAGTTTTTGTGATCCATGGTAAATCTTCATACTCATACTATATCACTTTAGTGATACAAAAGCAGGTTAGTCAAATGATGTCTATCCATAAATAAGCGGTCGCGAAAACGAGAAAATTGCATTGGTGTAGGCTTAAACGCCGATTAATACGAATGTTAGGTGCAAATGCATTGACAAACTTTGATAATTTTATGGATAAATCGAAAAACGATGAAACTAGTGATTATAGGAGCAAACATGCTTTAAATAAGCGTTTGTGGGAAAAAATTTGCGTATTTTATCGTGGAAAATCAAATTGATTTTTGTTATAATTACAGCAAAAGGGGGAAGCAATTGTACTCCTGAATGAAACGATTAAAACCCAACAACTATTTATACTATGAGCGCTGGTGTTTGTATCATGAACAAAAATGCGGTGGCTTTGGCTGCCGATAGTGCGGTATCTTTAGGCAATCGAATTGCCATTCATAATTCAGCTGACAAGCTTTTCCCTTTGTCAAAAATCGCTTCTGTCGGACTCATAGTTTATAGTTGCGCCGCACTTATGGGCGTTCCAGTAGAAATAATAATACATGAGTATAGTGAACATCTTGGCGACAAGACATTTCCAAATTTTAAACAATACATTGATGATTTCAAATCTTTTATCATGGATAATTATCAGTATTTAAGGATTGACAAACAAGAAGAGATTTATGTTTTTAATTTCTTCAGGACATGCGAAAACTTTGTACGCATTAAATATGATCAAATCATTAAATTAGATCAGAAACTAAAAGAAATGGAGGCCTATAATGCGGCACTTAAAGAAACTATGAATGATGTTAATAGAAGGAATACTGTTAATATTGATTTTGGCGAATACGCCAGAAAGAAATATAATGATTTTTTGATCTCAGCAATTAAGAATGATAGATTTTATTCTTATCTATCGGATAAGCAGAGAGAAATAGTATGCGATATGACCTTTAAACTGTTGAGCTCCAATTATGAATCGCGCGAAATGGTCGGAATCGCAATGGCCGGATATGGTGAAAAAGATATATATCCCAGTTTGTGTCGTTTTCATATCGACGGTATACTTGACGGAAAAATCAGATACACTTTGAAAGAGGATATTGACATTTCCGAATTAAGACCCGCACATATTAAGCCACTTTGTCAAACCGATGTCATGGATACATTTCTTTTGGGCGTTAATCCAAAGTTGGAAGAGATGTTCATTGAGCAGACTTCTAGTCAAATAGAGAAATATGTTAATTCCATGGAAAACAACTTATTTGCCAATGGAATGAAAGATATCGTTAGCGCAAAGATTTCCGAAAAGGCAAATGATATTATTCATAAAGTTTGCAAAAGAGAAATTAAAAATAACATCGATAGCTTTTACAAATCGATTGAGTGGCTCCCGATACGGGAATTATCCCTTTTAGCGGAATCATTAATAAATATCACTTCAATAAAGAGGATGGTTTTAGCCGATCAAAACAATGCAACTGTCGGCGGACCTGTGGATGTTTCCGTCATTACCAAGAGCGAAGGATTTAAATGGTTAAAGAAAAAGAAGACAGAGATCTAAATAAAAATAGACTTGTCTTTTAATTAATTTGAATAATCTGAGAGGATATTATGTTTAACGGATTTATTAATTGTTTGGCTGTCATTTTGGGGAAACATGACTATGCTATTAATCGCACAAAGGATCCTGAAAAAAAGTTTAATTTGCTGATTCGTCTCCACAGATACGCCGATGCTTGGATTTTTGCCAAAGAGTTCAGCGATTATGAAACTAAGCAAACAACTGCCATTTCTGAGGGCAGAAAGTATTATAACAGAATTTTAAAAACCTCTTCTCCTCAAAAAAGGACAGAAATATTAAGAAAGCGGTTAAAATTGGAAGAGACTGCCGAAGATTATGAAGTTGCTGGTCAGATTGCTGAAGATGAACTTAAGGATTACGAACTTTCCTGCTCGCTTTATGAAAAGGGCAATCTTTACGAAAAAGCTTTGAGTGTCGTTACCCGTATGGACAATCCCAACAGAAAGATCGATTTCTATATTAGGTTTGGGAAATACGAAGAGGCTTTGGAATATGCAAAAGAGTTCAACGATTATGAGACTTTAAGGGATAAAATTTTAAAATGCGCATTGTTTGAACTTGACCTTTTACTTGTAAAACGCGAGTACTTGCGCGCAATGGAACTTATATATCTTTTTGATATTGAGGAAAAGAAAAAAGACACCATTAAAATCGCCAGAAAATACTATGAAGATTCGCTAAGAAAAGCAAGTTCTGCAGAACAAAAAAAAGAAATCAACGAGAAGCGGCTCAAACTTGAAAAGATCACAAGGAATTATAAAATTGCAGGCAAAATTGCTGAAGAAGAGCTTCATGATTATGATCAAGCCTGCTCGCTTTATGAAAAAGCGAATCTGTACAACATGGCCATTAACGCCATTTCCAGTGATTCGCAAAACGAAAACTATTTATTAAAGCTTGCCGAGTTACATAAAAATGGCGGAAATCTTCTCGTGGCCGCCCAATATTATGAAAAAGCGGGGCAATATGAAACCGCCTCTGATCTTTATGTCCAGATCAGTAATTATGAGATGGCCGCTAAATGCTATGAAAAGAGCCAGTATCCTGACAAAAAACGTTTGGCAGAACTGTTTGAAAAAGCTGGAAATTTTGATAAGACAGTTTTGCTATTAGTAGAAATCGGCGAATTGGAAGATCTGGAAAAAGCCAAATCTATTGCTAACGATCACAATTTATTTAAACATCTTAAATTAATTGATTCGAAAATTGAAGAATTGATACAGGGCAACACAGATGATATAGTCAAACATCTAAAAGATGCAGAAAAAGAAGTTATAGAGTCTTACACGCACTGCCTAGGAATAGATTTCGGTACTACTAACTCAATTGGCGCTGTTTACAACAAAGTTAGCCAAAAAATCGAGATTATTCCTGTTCCTGGAACTAACAACAATTTTTGCGAACCGTCATTTTACGGTATTGACGAAAATAACAATCCGGTGTTCGGAGAAAAAGCCAAGTTGTTGTCTCAGACTTCTCCTGAGTCGGTCGTGTCTAGAGTCAAAAGGTTTATTGGTAAGCGCAAAAAATACAAAATTAACAACAAGGAATATACCGGAGAAGAAATTGCCGCTAAGATAATATACAAAATAAAGTGCAATGCCGAGATTTATATTGCTGAAAAAATTAAAGAAAGATTTTTAAATCGCATAGAAGAAAAACACATAGTATTCCCTAAAAGAAAACTTTTAGAAATATTTAAAGACAACGTCAAAAAGTTTTCCTTTGATAATGTTGTTTTGACTGTTCCTGCCTTTTATGATTTTAATCAAAAGCGGGCAACCAAAGACGCTGCGCAAATAACTGGTCTAAATGTCAAACAGTTGATTCCTGAGCCAACAGCAGCCGCTTTAGCTTATGGTTATCAGAAAGAAATCAATGGAAAGATAGTTGTAATCGATCTTGGCGGTGGTACGCTGGATCTGTCTTATTTAGATATTATTTACAAAGACTATCAGGTTAAGACGGTCGATGGCAATACTATACTTGGAGGATCTGACATTGACGAGGCCTTATTCAAACATGTACTTAATTACATTAAGAATGAATACAATATAACGCTTTCAGAAGAAAGCGACAAAGGTGCTTATAACAGATTATTGGCAGCTTGCGAAGATCTTAAAATTAAACTTTCGGATCTGAACCGTTCTTCTATCGTATTGCAATATTTTATGGGGCATCCTTCCATCGAGATACCGCTTTCTTGCGTAGAATTGGAAGCTATTGCGTCGAAAGTTCTTAAAAAATACGAAGATAAACTGAGGTCTTTTAAAGGTGAAATAAACATAAAATTTTATAACCCAGATGTTAAAATACTGCTTGTTGGCAATGCGACAAAGATGCCGGCAATATCTAGAATTGCCAAAAATGTGTTCGGTAGCGCGATATTGAGTGGTATTGATCCAAGCACTATAGTCGCTTACGGGGCCGGTGTGCAAGGAGCTGTCTTGTTGGGCGACATTAAAGATACACTTCTTAGCGATATTGTTCCGTATAGTCTGGGAGTTTCATGTATTATGGGAAACACAAATAGACATGAAATACAACATTTGATTAAACGCGACACCAAAATTCCCACCAGTCAAAGCCTCATTTTTTCAACAAATTATGACTTTCAATCAGAAGTAGATATAGAAGTCTATCTAGGAGAAAGTTTAGAACCGGCAGAAAACGTTCTCTTGGATAAATTTAAATTGTGCGGCATAGCGCTAAAGAAAAAAGGCGAGCCACAAATTGAGGTTACGTTTGATATTGGAAACGATTGTGTTTTGACAGTAACAGCGAAAGACAAAGAGACCGGGAATGCTGGTTCTATGCGTATATACGGTGCGGTAACGCTATCTCCGGCTGAAAAAGACAAACTCAAGACACATTTTTCCAATATTGAATATAAACAATCTTTGGCAAAGATTAGGGAAGAGTTGTCTAACAATTGGGAAACAGCAGAACAAATAATAAACAAAGTTTTGGAAAAGCAAAAAGAGTTTAATGTCCTTTTGGATGAGAGATATTCCAATTTAAAACTTTATGAAGTATCGCAGGAAGTTTGCGCATCCATACAGGACATGTTCAACAGAAAAAATAACATTGAGTTTACCTTTGAAATAAAGAAAGATGCCATTAAATCAATAATAAACGATATAAAGAAAAACAAGTTAAATTCGTTTGATTTTGATGACGAGTCGTTTTTGGAAAAGGCCCAAGAGCTCGAAAAGAATTACGAAAAACATAAAAGAATTCTTGATGCTGCCATTGATTGTTTACAAAAAGAAGTGTTATTCACATATGATCAATGGATAGCAGAGTTGAAAGGAATGGAGCCAAACCGTTCATTAATGACAAAATATGAGCAAGCCCGTTATTGCCTGGCCTCCAAAAAATATACGGAAGCTTTAGAGATACTTGCAAAAATAGAAAAAGAAAAAACTGAGTTTACAAGGGAGGCATTTGAGCTAATGTTAAGATGCTATTCCCTAATGGGGATGAGAGAAGAATGTAAAAAAGCGCATCAAAACTACGGTATTAATTTCGGATTTACTTATCCTGATCTTAATAATATTGCTTCTTATCTTGATCATATTGGCGACTCGATAGTTATAATACTTTCTCCGGATGGAACAACAGGCACGGGATTTGCAATAGAAGATAAAATCATTGCAACAAACAAACACATTCTTGGCGATGCTTCGCCTGAAACGCTTAAAATTTATGGGAAAAGCAAGAGTGCTAATGTTATTTCCATTGATAAGGATCCTCAAGCTGATATTGCGATACTTCGTGTTTCTGACACTTTTAAACCCATAAACATTGGCGAATTTAATAATTTGAATTTTGGAGATCCTGCCATTCCTGTTTTCTTCCCGCTTTCTGGTGCCTCAAAATTTGAAGATATTAGAATTTCTGCTGGTGTCATAACCTCTTTTCGTAATAGGTCTCTGTTTTTCGATTCGTTCATGGATACAACAAATAGCGGTGGTCCTCTTATTAATGAATTTGGAGAAGTGGTAGGTATTATCACTTCCGGAATGCCTACAGAATTAGATGAAACACACTTGGCTATTTCCGCCGATAACTTGAAAAAATATATTAAGTAACAATTAATAAAATCCTTTTTAACAACATACCACAAATATTATGAGCGCTGGGATCTGTATCATGAACAAAAACGCGGCAGTTATGGCTGCCGATAGTGCGGTAACATTAGGTAATCATGCTGCCATTCATAACTCTCAAAACAAATTATTCCAATTATCAAATGTTGCTCCAATTGGTTTGTTTGCTTATGGCTCTACGGCAATAATGGGAGTTCCCATAGAAATAATAGCGAATGAATACAGGAAATATCTGGGAGACAAAACATTTCCTTTTTTTATGCTTTATGTTAATGATTTTCTAAAATTCATTGAGGAGAATTATCTCTTTTTCAAATTCGATGAATATGAGAATGTTTACATACATGATTTTATACATAAAATTTTATATGACATTTTGGACAAATATAAAGATTCGGTAATAAAAGCCGGCAAAAATCCAGCGAAATTGGATCCCGATTCCATAAAAAGCTTCTACAATGAAGCTTTTGCAAACTTTTTTGCCGGATACGATAAAAGAAAAGAAATATCGAAATATGATTTTAACACTTATGCAAGGAATAAATATTATGAAGGTCTGAAAAACGAATTTGAGAACCGTGACGACTATAAATTTTTAAATAACGAGCAAAAAGAAATTTTGCTTACCAAATCATTTGAATTATTAAATAAAGAAATGCGTTTAAAATATACTGGTATTTCAATTACAGGATATGGAGAAAAAGAAATTTTCCCGAGTAATTTTCATTTTACTGTTGATAGCATATTAGGCAGCAAAATAAGAATCAATTTTAGTGAAAGCTTTGACATATCGGAGCAACATAAATCTTATATTCTATCTTATGCCCAACATGAGATCATTAGAAAATTAACTCAGGGCATTGACACTTCTTTTAAAGATTATCTTTTAAGAGTTCCAGAAAGTGCCAAACGGCTTATTAATGACACCGATGATAGTTTTTTCGCTCGTGATAAAAAAGAAGTTGTATGCAAGAAAATATTCGATTATTTAACATTTTCTCTCGATGGCGCCATTCTAGCAAAAGAGATGGAGAGCGATTTATCCGATTCAATTGTTTATCTTCCGGTTACTGAAATGGGAAGCCTAGCGGAATCCTTAATTAACATCACTTGTATTCTTAGACAGGTCAAGATTGATCAAAACAACGCTACTGTCGGCGGACCTATAGATGTCTGCGCTATATCAAAAAGCAAAGGCTTTGTGTGGATAAAGAAGAAAATAATAAACGATTAGAGTGATGTCTTAATTTTTATAAGTTTTGAGCGAGGAGGAGGAAGGAATGGGGGTCGAGTTCTTCCGGACGGGAGGTGGGGGAGATGTTGGCCTGTGCAAAGACTTCTGGCAGGATGTTTAACGTCTTGAGGGAAGTTTGAAGCTGCTTGCGGCGCTGGGTAAAGGCGGTTTTGATTATGGTTTGAGTCTTGAGCCAGATTTCCTGGTCAGGCCAGGTGATCGGTCCGATGTGAAGGATGGCGGAGTCGATGTGGGGCCTGGGGTAGAAGTTGTCCTGCTTGATAGTTGAAAGGCATTCGGTGGGGCCTAAGATCTGGAGCATGGCGTTAAGGGCGCCGTATCTTGGTTCGCCGGGCTTTTGGGATAGGCGCAGGGCTTCTTCTTTTTGGATGGTGAAGGTGAAGCTCTGGAAGGGGACTTCCGAACTGATGAGCTTTAGGATTATCTCTTTTACGATGTAGTAGGGGAAATTGGCGACAACTTTGTTGCAGTGGCCGTATTCTTCTGGGGAAGCTTCCAGGAAATCTGTTTGGAATAGTTTTCCTTTGAAGGCGGGGTGGAGGTCGGGCCAGAGTGATGTGAGGCGCTGGTCTATTTCGTAGGCGGTGACTTTTGCTCCGGCTTCTTCCATCATGCTGGTGAGGTGGCCTAAGCCTGAGCCTATCTCAAGGACGTGGCCGTTGGGATGGATGTCGGCTGACGCGATGATCTTCTGGAGTTCCCTTTTGTGGAAGAGGAAGTTTTGGCCGAGAGAGCGCTTGGCTTGGAGCTCGTTTTTAAGGAGGAACTCCTTGAGGGAGGCGAGGTGGTAGAGGTCTACGGTCATGCCAGGCGGGCGGCGAGCTTGATGGCCTGAAGGGCGGAGTGGTGGTCGGCCTGGTTTTCGCCGGCGATGTTATAGGCGGTGCCGTGGTCGGGGGAGGTCCTTACGAAGGGGAGGCCTAAGGTAAGGTTGACGGCCTGGTCGAAGGAGAGGAGCTTGATGGGGATGAGGCCCTGGTCATGGTACATGGCGACCACTACGTCGTACTTTTTGTTTTTTGCGAAGTGGAAGAGGGTGTCCGGGGGATAGGGGCCTCTCGCGTCGATGCCGATTATTCTTGCGTCTTCCACTGCGGGGGCGATGATGTCGAGGTCCTCGGGGCCGAGTAGACCGTTTTCCCCGGCGTGGGGGTTAAGGCCAGCTACGGCTATTTTCGGTTCTTTGATGCCGAGATCTTTGGCAAGGCTGTCGGCCTGGACGATCTTGGAAAGGATCGCGTCGGAAGTTATGGCTGTGGGGACCTGGGAGAGGGGGATGTGGTGGGTGACAAGCACGACTTTAAGGTCAGGCGTGTAGAAAGCCATGGTCGCGTCGGTGGAGTTTGTTTCAGCGGCTAGGAAGTCCGTATGGCCCGCGTTCCTGTATCCGGCCATACGGATACCCTCTTTGTTGAGAGGGGCGGTGATTAGGGCACGCTGGGGGCCTTCCAGACAGTAGTGAGTGGCATACCTGAGACAGACCATGGCGAAATTGCCGCATTCGGCGGAAATGTGGCCCACTTCGTAGTTGTCGGGAAGGGCTTCCTCGATCTCCTCGTTGGTGAGAAAGTCGGTTGGGGGTTCGAGGTCGAGATCCTCGGCAGCTTTTTTCCAGAATCGTTCAGGGCCGACGAAGAGGAATTTCGCTTCTTCGGAGTCGAAGTCGTCCTGGTCGTTTTCGATTAGTTCGTTGTAGGCCTTGAGCATGACTTCCGGACCGACGCCGGCAATGTCGCCAGGAGTGATTATAAGTTCAAGAGGCATAGGATTTCTTTGGCGGCTTTGGTTCCGAGGTCGCCTTCGCCAAGGGAGGCTTTGACTTCTTTAAGATCGTTTACGGTCTTTTGGTAGGCGTTTTGGTCGTCGAGGTATTTTTCGGCCCAGGGGACGATGCGTTCAGGAGTCATCTGGTATTGGATGAATTCCTGGACGATGCGTCTTTGGGCGATGATGTTGGCGAGGTTGATGAAGGGGATCTTCATGGCGATACGGGCCAGGAAGAAGGAAATGTAGTTGAGGCGGTAAAGGACAAGGATGGGCTTCTCCATTAGGGCGGCCTCAAAGGCCGCGGTACCGGAAGTGACAAGAACCACCTTGCTGAGGTTGACGATGTCGTACATGGATTCGTCGATGAGGCGGTAGTTCTGCTCGAAGTTCTGGATATTGGCTTTCTTTATGGCGTTCAGGAGAAGTTCCTTGAGGTTCGGCCTCGCGCAGGAGATAAGGAAGAAAACGTTGGGGTGAGTCTTCCTTATGTCTTCCGCGCTTTTGAGCATGGTGGGGAAGATCCATTTGATCTCGTTTTCGCGGCTGCCGGGAAGGAGGGCGACGAGATCTCTGTTCTCAGGGATGTTGTTTTCTGTTTGGAAATCTTTGTCGGGCTGGAATTCTTTTATCTTGTTGATGATCCAGTGGCCGATGTGCTTGATCTTTATTTTGCTGGGGTATTTGAACTTGTGCTCGGTTATCTGGAGCGTGTCGTTTTGGACCTTCCATTCGCCGCCTTTTTCGTAGACGTCGACCTCGAAGGGGAACATAACCATCATAAGGGAGATGCATTTTCTTATGGTGTTTATTCTTCCGTGTCCCCAGGCCCAGATCTGAGGGCTGACAAGGTATATGAGGGGAAGGTCGGGATAGAGCTTGTGGAGCTTTTTGGCAAGGGCAAGGTTGAAGCCGGGATAATCGATGAAGACTACGGCGTCGGGACGGCTGTCCTTGATAGTCTGGAGGACGGAGTTGTAGACTCTCCGGATGCGGGGGTAGTGCTTGATGACTTCTATGACGCCGATGACGGAAAGCTCGGTGATGTTGTGCGTGAGCGTTAGCCCGGCTTTTTCCATCTCGGCTCCGCCGATGCCGTACAGTTCGAGGTCCGGCCTCGCGGATTTTAGGGCTTTCACGGCGTGGGCGCCGCAAATGTCGCCGGATGTCTCGCCCGCCACGAAGAAGATCTTAGGCATTACGGGCGCCCCTTCAGTTTGATTATGGAGTCAACGAGCATGTAGATGCCAGCAATGATCGCGAAGATACTGAAGTAGAGCTTTAGCTGAAGGGCGTCGAGGTTCTTGGCGATAAGGGAGGCGAGGTAGCTGAAGATGAGCATCAGGATGACAAGCACTACGGCTATCTTGATGTCGACCCAGCCTTTCTTGTAATACTCCCAGACGGCGAAGAAGGTGACTGGGGGAAGCATGATGGCAAGGCTGGTGGCGACGGCCTCGTGCTGGCTGAACTTGCAGAAGTAGACAAGGCAGGGGACAAGTATGATGCCGCCTCCGATGCCAAAGAAGCCTGAGGCGAAGCCCGCTGCGGCGCCGATAGCGATGATTATTAACCAATTGGTAGGCATTTTATTTCTTGTTTTGCTCTAAGCTGATGATGTAGGGAGAAATGAAGTTAATCCTCTGGGCGATGTTGAGAAGGTGGTCGCCGATACGTTCGATGTTGCCGATGACGTCCAGGAAGAGGATGGTAGCGTTGGGGGAGCACTGGCCGGCTTCCAGACGCTTCATGTGGTTGGCGGTCAGTTTGCGGTGCATCTGGTTGAGGTCTTCCTCAAGGGCGACCGCGTTGTTGGCCGCGGTGCGGTCGGCGTGCTCGAGAGCGAGCTTCACCTGGTCGAACTGCTTTTGCAGGAGATCGTTTATCTCGGTCAGTTCCCTGATGGCGGAGTCGGAGAGCGAGATCTGCTCTTCGGTGCGCTTTTGGGCTAATTCGAAGATGTTGATGGAGAGGTCGCCGATACGCTCGATGTCGTGCGAGATATGCATCAGTTCCGGTAGCAGGGCGCTCTCGTCGTCGTTGAGGACTTGTCTGGCCAAGGCGGCAGTGTAGGAGGTCACTTTGCGGTTGAGGGAGTTGATCTCTTCCTCACGCTTTTTGATGTTCTTTTCGAAGCGGACGCTGCCCTCGCAGAAGCAGAGGTAGGAGTCGTCGACGTTCTTGTCCGCTTCCTTCAGCATGAAGAGGATCTCGCTGTTGATCTGGGCCAGGGCCAGGGCGGGAGTCTTCAGGAGGCGCTCGTCTAAGAAGGCATGCTCGGATTCGACCGATTCATCCTTGACCGGGATGAGCTTCTCGCAGATCCAGGCCAAGGTGCCGGTGAAGGGCACGAGGACGATGACGTTGAGAACGTTGAAGACGGTGTTGGCCATGGCGATGTGGCGGACGATATTCTCGTTGTGGCCGCCCAATACTTCGCCGGCCGTCATGCAGTTGATGAGGTAGAGGAAGATAGGTTCGCCCTTGTAGAGGATGTAGAAGAGGGGCAGCATGAAGAGCGAGCCGCCGACCTTGATGATGGTGTTGACGAGGGCGGCCCTCCTGGCTTTCCTGTTGGCGCCGATGGCGGCGAGGTTCGCGGTGATGGTCGTGCCGATGTTACAGCCGAGGACCAAGGGGAAGGAGGTGTAGAAATTGATGAGCCCGCTGCCGGCCAAAGCCATGACGACACCGATCGTGGCGGCGGAACTCTGGACGATCATGGTGGCGACTGTGCCTATGATGAGCGCGGCGACGATATGCGAGAAGGGCATGAAGCCGTTGGCGGTGGGAGCGCAGTCGAAGGAGCGGAAGACGTTGACGAAGGTGGGCGAGGTGCGAAGAGGCACCAGCGTCTGGTTCATCATGTCCATGCCGAAGAAGAGTAATCCGAAGCCCATGATGACGTCGCCCCAGTAGCGGCCTGTGGCCTTCTTGCTGGTGAGGCGGACGATGAGACCGATTAAAACACAGGGCAAGGCTACGTCGGAAAGGCCGAAAGCCATGATCTGGGGCGTGACGGTCGTACCGATGCAGCTGCCGAAGATGACGGAGATGGCCTGCTCAAGGTTCATTAGTCCGGCGTTCACAAAGCCCACGACCATGACGGTCGAGGCGCTGGAACTTTGGACTATGGCTGTTATGACGGTGCCGACGACGATGCCGGTGAATTTGTTCTTGACGAAGAGCTGGAGAATGCTTTTTAGCCTGGCGCCGGCAACGCTTTGCAGTCCTTCCGACATCATGGTCATGCCGAGGAGGAAGAGCGCCATGCCGCCTAGGATTGCTATGACGACGGAAGTGGTGTTGATGACGACGGACTGGAAGTGCAGGCCGCGCATGTTGGAAACGCCCGGCATCTCGACTTCCGCGATGATCTCCGTTTCGCCGGTGGTCTTGCCGGCCGTGATAAGAGTTCCGCCCATGCCGGCTTCGTCAGTCGTGACTTCCCTGGCGGAAAGGTGGCAGCCGGAGAAGGGATCGATCATGAAGTGGATGGGAACGCCCTGAAGGGGCTTGCCATCTTTGTCGAAGACCTGCAGGGAGAGCATGTCGGGGCTTGTACGGCCGCTTAAGATCTCCTGGCGGGTGTTGTGTAGGCTTAAGCCGGAAACCAGCCTAATTTCGCAGCTGACGTCGCCGAAGGGGGAGTTGGCGGAGGCGTTGATGTGGTGGTCGCCCACCGTGTGCCCGATGTTGACTGTAAGCTCCGCCGCGCCGCCCGCGTCGGTAGTGACCGTCGGGCCGTCGGGGAAGGTTATCTCAGGATCGTTCTCGCGCTGGGTGAAAGTCACTTCCGCGCCGTTGACTGGATCCCGCTGGCCCTTGCCGCCCAAGAGTCCTGGGATCATGGGGCCCTCGACCTTCACCCTTAAGGTGACGTTGGTATTGGGCGGGACGCAGAGGACCGGTTCAGATAAGGGAGAAACGGTCTCGGGATAATTCTCCTGGCCCTTCGAGCAGCCGAAGAGCAGGAGGGTCAGCGTGGCTATAAGGAGGTAGCGCATCAATCTTTCGTGAGAAGGGTTATGCGTTGGGCTATATTGAGGAGATGCCTGGACATGCGGGACATGATCGTAACGCTGTCGTTTATCAGGACGGCGATCTTGATGGAGCGCATGTCGGATTGGTCTCCCGCTGAGTATTCGCTCTGTATTTCGCTGTCGAGCTGCTGGAGGACTTTCTGGCGGATCGTGAGGGTGGCCGTGATGTCCTCCCTTTCCTTCTTCTTGCCCTTCAGGGCTCTTAAGATCTCGGAGCAGTAGAGGTCCATGGCGGAGAAGTAGTCGTCTATGGGCTTGACGCTCTCCTTGTGCGCTAGGAGATCTCTCTCGGCGCAGTTCTTGGCCATGTGCAGGAAGTTGACGGCGATGTCGCCGATACGCTCGATGTCGTGCGCCACGTGGATGTAGGCCGGAACGCGCTCGGCGTTGGCTTTGTCGACGTTGAATTCCGAGAGCCAGGTCAGGAAGCTCGAGACGTCTCTCTGATAGTCGTCGAGGTCGTTCTCAAAGGTGATGATCTCCTGTTCCTTGCTGAAGTCGTTTTCCATGAAGGCCCGATAGGCGGAGCGCATCATGTCCTGGCCTTTCTCCAAAGCCTCGACCGTGATCTTCCTAAGCTGGGAGAAGGCGAGGTTCGGAGTCATGAGAAGCCTGGTGTCGAGTACGTAGGTGCGTTCGCTCTCCATGGCCTTGACCGGGATGATGATCTCAGAAAGCTTAACTAAGAGCGAGCAGAAGGGGAGAAGGATGATGGCCGACAAAAGGTTCACCATGGTGTGCGCCATGGCCGCGTGGTGGGCCAGGAATTCGCCCTTGAAGGCGTCGCCGGGGTTGAAGGCGTCAAAGAATTGCAGCGCCAGCGATCTGTCGCCGACCTTAATGAAAAAGCAGGCCGTGCCGAGAACGACGGTGAAAAGATTGACGATCGTGTGGATGACGGCGACACGGTGCGCGGCCCTGGACGTTCCTTTGGCGGAAAGATGGACCGCGATGGATTTGCCCAGGTTGCAGCCGAGGATAAGGGGACAGATGGTCGCGATGTTCATCATGCCTGAATAAGAAAGAATGATGACGGCGCCGACGGTGGCCGCGCTGCTCCTAAGGATAGCGCTGACGGCGAAGGCCGCGAAGAAAGAGGCGAGGAAGGGAAGCACTCCGCCATTTGAGCAGTCGAAGACATTGCCGATCTCACTGAAGTATACGCTGCCGGCCAGAGGAGTAAGCGTGTCTTCCAAGAGATAGAAGGCCAGAAAGATCGTGCCGAAGCCGAAGAAGATCCTGGAAAGAGCGTGCCAGAAGTCGCCGCGGCGGCCGGGAATGAGACGGAAGATGGCGCCGAGGAGGAGGGCAGGCATGATTAGGCTGTAAAGCCTGCAGGCCATTATTTGCGGCGCGATGGTCGAGCCAATGTTGCAGCCAAGGATCAGCGGAACGGAAACGGAGAGAGTGAGGATGCCGGCGTTGACAAAGCCGACGACCATGTCGGTGGCGGCGCCGGAAGACTGCAATATAGCTGTGACGAAGGCGCCCTTGAGAAGGTCCGCGATGGGACGGCGTTCCTTAGAGTTGAAGAGGGCCTTTAATTTTTCGCTGGCGGCCGTCCTCAGACCGAAGGACATGAAGACCAGGCCGAGATAGAAGAGCGAGAAGAAGCCGCAGATCTTAAGGAAAAGCGCGCTCTTGTCGACGGTCTGGACGGTGAAGCAGAAGCTGTCGTAGGAGGGGACTTCCGCTCGGAGATAGCTTTTGCCGGAAACTTTCGCGCCCTTGATGAAGACTTTGACCTGGCCGTTTTCGTCGGAAGTCAAAGTGTCGGCGCTGAATTCTATTTTGGGCGAGGAGCCCTCGCAGAAGAAGTGGACGGGAACGTCGGTTCTGGGACTCCCGTCGTCGTTGCAGAAACTAAGGGAAAGAGGTTCCTTGCTGGAGAGGCCGCTGACGGCCTGCTGATTGTCGCCCGTGACGAGTACGCCCCAGTGGAAAGAGAAAGTCGTTTCTTTCTTCGTGCCGTCCGGCAGACGGAAGCTGGCCTTGGCGTGATGCGTGCCGGGAGTGGGCGCGATCTTTACGACCGCCTGGGCGAGGCCTTTTTCGTCGGACTGGACGCTCTTCTCGTTGGGGAAAGTAACGGCGCCGTCGTCCGACTCGAAAGAAATTTTAACGCCCGGAACAGGCCTGCCGGAGGAATTGAAGACTTTGACCGCCATGCACTGGATCTCGGTGGAATCGCCGAGGCAGCGGTTGGCGTCCTGCGCTTCAAGGCTGTCGGGAACTCCGCCCGATTGCGAGCAGGCGGACAGCAGAAGCGCTGCTGAAAGAAGTATGCCTAGGAGGCGTTGGGAGATTTTCAAAAGGTCCCTGTGGTGTTTGTTTTTAAAAAGCGGAGCGGCGTTGGCCGCTCCGCTTTCTCTTTTTTTAGTCAAGCTTTATTTCAGAAAGTTTCTGATAGAGCTTGAAGCGGCGTTCCATCAGTTTCGCACCTTTTTCGACCAGGGCTTCCGCGGTGGCGGGATCCTGGGCTTTCAGCTGACGGAAGCGGTTTTCGCCGAAGGCGTACTCGGCGTAAGGCAGCGTGGGCGCCTTACTATCGAGCTGCAGCGGCTGCTCCAGGGCAGGATTGTACCTGTAGAGGAGCCAGGCGCCGGAATTGACGGCTTTCTGCTGCTCTCTGAGGCCGGTCGTCATGTTGATGCCGTGGGCGATGCAGTGAGCGTAGCAGATGATCAGCGACGGACCGTCGTAGGCTTCAGCCTCGTTGAAGGCTTTGACAGCCTGGGCGGGGTTGGCGCCCAAGGAGACGGAAGCGACGTAGACGTTGCCGTAGGTCATGGCGATCATGCCGAGGTCTTTCTTCGGCATTCTCTTGCCGCCGGCCGCGAAGAGGGCCTTGGCGCCAAGCGGAGTAGCCTTGGACATCTGGCCGCCGGTGTTACTGTAGACTTCCGTGTCGAGGACCAGGATGTTGACGTTGCGGCCGGAAGCGATGACGTGGTCGAGTCCGCCGTAGCCGATGTCGTAAGCCCAGCCGTCGCCGCCAAGGATCCAGACGGACTTCTTGACGAGGTAGTCGGCCAGGGAGTAGAGCTGCTTGGCTTCCTGCTTGTCGCACTTAGAGAGGCGCTCTTTCAATTCGGCGACTCTGGCGCGCTGCTCTTCGATCTCAGTCTGGTTGGTCTGAGGAGCGTTCTTGATGGCTTCGAGGAGCGGCTTGCACTCGGCGGAGCATTCGCAGGCCAAGAGCTTGTCGATCAGTTCGAGCGCGAAGCCTTTGAACTTGTCGACGCCCAGTCTCATGCCGAGACCGAATTCCGCGTTGTCTTCAAAGAGGGAGTTGGACCAAGCCGGGCCGCGGCCGTCAGCGCGTTTGCAGTACGGCGTGGTCGGCAGGTTGCCGCCGTAAATGGAGGAGCAGCCCGTCGCGTTGGCGATCATGGCTCTGTCGCCGAAGAGCTGGGAGAGCAGTTTCACATACGGAGTCTCGCCGCAGCCGGCGCAGGCGCCGGAATACTCGAACAGAGGACGACGGAGCTGGCTGCCCTTGACGGTGGTCGGGTTGGCCAGTTCGGCTTTCGTTTCGGGGAGGTTGAGGAAGAAGGCGTAGTTCTTTGCTTCGGCTTCTCTCAAAGGCTCCTGCTTCTGCATATTGATGGCTTTCTTGCCTTCCTCGGTCTTAGACTTGGCGGGGCACATCTCGACGCAGGCGCCGCAGCCCGTGCAGTCTTCCGGAGCGATCTGGACCGTGAACTTCAATCCTGCGAAAGCGGGCGTCTTGGCGTCGGTAGACTTGAAAGTCTCGGGAGCGCCTTCAGCGGCTTTCGGCTCATAAGCCTTGATACGGATGGCGGCGTGCGGGCAATACAGAGAGCACATGCCGCACTGGATACAAGTCGCGGGATCCCAGACCGGGATGTTGACAGCGATGTTTCTCTTCTCGTACTGCGTCGTGGCGGTCGGGAAGGTGCCGTCCACCGGCATGGCGGAGACAGGCAGATCGTTGCCGTTGCCGGCGATCATGACGCCCGTCACTTTCTGGACGAATTCCGGAGCGTCGGCCGGGACGGCGGGCTTCATCGGTTTTTCGGTGTTGACGACCATCTTGTCCTTCGGCATTTCACTGACGGCCTGGAGACCGGCGTCGACGGCCTTGTTGTTCATGGCCACGACGGCTTCGCCCTTCTTGCTATAGGACTTGACGATGTATTCCCTGATCTTGGCGACCGCGGTCTCGGGATCCATGACCTTACTGATCATGAAGAAGGCGGTCTGAAGGATGGTGTTGGTCCTGCTGCCAAGGCCGATCTTCTCAGCTTCTTTGATGGCGTTGACCGTGAAGAAGCGGGCCTTCTTTTGGATCAGCTGTTCCTGGACCTTCTTCGGCAGATGCTGCCAGGTCTCTTCCGCGGTGTCGTAGAGGGAGGAGACGAGGAAGGTGCCGCCTTCTTTAAGGTTGGAGAGCATGTCGTACTTCTCAAGGAAGGAGTACTGGTGGCAGGCGATGAAGTCAGCCTTCGTGATCAGGTAAGCGCTCGCGATGGGGTTCTTGCCGAAACGGAGGTGAGAAGTGGTCAAGCCGCCGGCCTTCTTGGAGTCGTAAACGAAGTAGCCCTGGGCGTAGTTGTCGGTGTAGTTGCCGATAATCTTAATGGAGTTCTTGTTGGCGCCGACCGTGCCGTCGGAACCGAGGCCGTAGAACATGGCGCAATAGGTGTCGGTGTTTTCCTCAGCCTGCCAGGCAGGATCGTAAGGAAGGGAGGTGCCCATGACGTCGTCGTTGATGCCGATCGTGAAGTGATTCTTCGGTTCTTTGGCTTCGAGGTTGTCGAGGATGCCTTTGCACATGGCGTCCGTGAATTCCTTGCTGCCGAGGCCGTAGCGGCCGCCGACCACCACGGGCATGGCAAAGGGCGCCTTGCCGGTCTGGACGGCTTCCGCCAGAGCGGAGCAAACGTCTTCGTAAAGCGGTTCGCCCTGGGAGCCGGGCTCTTTAGTTCTGTCGAGGACGGCCACGCGTTTGACGGTCTTCGGCATGGCGGCCGCGAACATCTCGCCGGCAAACGGACGGAAGAGGCGGACTTTCACGAGACCGACCTTCTTGCCCTGCTTGGCGAGAGCGGTAACGACTTCTTCCATGGTGCCGGCGCCGGAACCCATGGCGACGACCACGTTCTCGGCTTCGGGATGACCGACGTACTCGTAGACCTTGTACTGACGGCCGACGATAGAGGCGAACTCATCCATGGCGGCCTGCACGAGCTGCGGGCAAGCCTGATAGTATTTGTTGACGGTCTCGCGGCCCTGGAAGTAAACGTCAGGGTTTTGGGCGGTGCCGCGCATAGAGGGCCTGTCCGGGCAGAGGCCGCGCTTGCGGTTTTCTAAGACGAGGTCGAAGGGGATCATCTTCTTCATGTCTTCGTAATCGAGGACCTCGACCTTCTGAATTTCATGAGAGGTACGGAAGCCGTCGAAGAAGTGCACGAAAGGAACCCTGCTGGTCAGGGTGGCTTTCTGGGCGATGAGGGCGAAGTCCATGACTTCCTGCACCGTGTTGGAGCAGAGCATGGCGAAGCCGGTCTGACGAACGGCCATCACGTCGGAATGATCGCCGAAAATTGAAAGACCCTGGCAGGCCAAGGCGCGGGCGGTGACGTGGAAGACCGTGGAGGTCAGTTCGCCGGCGATCTTGTACATGTTCGGGATCATCAGAAGCAGACCCTGGGAAGCGGTGAACGTCGTCGTCAAAGCTCCGGCGGTCAGGGCTCCGTGCACAGCGCCGGAAGCGCCGCCTTCGGACTGAAGTTCGGAAACGGAGGGGATGGTGCCCCAGATGTTGGGCTGATTCGCGGCGGATTTGGCGTCGGAGATCTCACCCATGGGGGAGGAAGGCGTGATCGGGTAAATGGCGATCACTTCGTTTGTGGCGTGGGCCACGTGGGCGGCTGCGGTATTGCCGTCCATACACTCTTTTTTGCGAGCCATAGCGTTCCTTTTTTACTTAGAGGTTAAAAGTAGATATTTCCAAAATATTTTTATGATTATAGCATAAGGGGAAAGCGCTCCGCAAGGGAAGGGAGCGCGAGCTTACCCCTTGATTTTTGCCCACTCTTTTTGCTATGATATCCGCATACTAAATTTATTTTAGTGAGTGATGAGGGCGGCTAGCTCAGTTGGTTAGAGCGCATGCTCGACATGCATGAGGTCACTGGTTCAAATCCAGTGTCGCCCACCATCTCCTTTCTTTTTAGACCAAAGCACACCTATTTATGAAGGGAATCCTCTATCTATTATTATTCGCGGCGGTGCTTGGTGGAGGCTGGTATGCCTATAAGTACTGGCAGGAATCTCAATCCGGCGCCAAAGTGGAACCCGTTCCTGTCGCTCCAGTTATCAAGCGCGACATAAGCGACGTTCTCGAGGAAACAGGCACCATCAACCCGGTCAACAAAGTCGCCATCAAATCGGAAGTTTCAGGACGCGTTCAAAACGTCTACGTTGAGGACGGGATGATGGTGACCTCCGGCTTCGTGCTGGTGGAACTGGACAAGACGGACCTCCTCAACACCAGGAAAGACCTCGAATATGAACTCAAGGAAGCGGAGCTGAATTACGACAGGGCTAAAATCGATTACGACCGCAACTACGAGCTTTACGTCAAGAAGATCATCGCCGTGGACGCCTACGACCAGGTGAAGACGACGCTCGACCTGAGGTCCAATACCGTTCTCAAGGTCATAACGAAGATCGACACCAACACAGACAACCTGAAGAAGACCACCATTTTCTCGCCCACGTCCGGCACGGTCCTCAACAAGAACATCGAAGTCGGCGAAATGGTCGTGGGAGCGAACTCCGTTTCAAGCGGCACGGAAATGATGACGGTGGCCGACCTCAAGGATCTGGAGGTCTCTTCCTACGTCAACGAGATCGACGTGACAAGGCTGCACGTCGGCCAGGAGATCGACATCACCGTTGACAGCACGCCGGGCGTGGATTACAGTGGCGTCGTCACGCACGTGGCGCCCATGAGCAGCTCCAGCTCGGGTTCCTCCGCCGGCTCTTCCTCCTCGTCTTCCTCTAAGGACGGCTTTGAGGTCAGAATCGCCGTGAAAGGCGACGTCAGTCAGCTTAAGATGGGCATGACCGCCAATATCACCGCTATCCTGAAGGAAGTCAAGGACGCCCTGGCTGTTCCGCTCTCCTCGGTCTTCTGCGACAATTACGAGCTTGCCCCCTCAAACCAGAAATATTACGTCTATGTGGAAAAAGCCGCCGTATCCTCCGAGAACGGCGGTCAGCCCGCGCAGGAATTTGAGAAGAGAGACGTGACGATAGGCGTCACCGATACATCGGGCGCCGAAATAAAGAGCGGACTTACTGAAGGCGAAAAAGTCGCCCTGAAACGCCCGCCCTCTATGAGCGAACCGGTGCGCAATCATGATTGGATGCGCAGGGGACGTTAAAATTTTAAGGAGATAATATGAAAAAGTTCATACTTTGCGTCGTTGCTCTTTTTACGCTTTTAGGCTGCAGCTACGGTAACGTCAGGATCACCAAGTCCGAACGCTATACTTTCCAGCCGAGGCCCCGCTTCAGGATCAATTACAACGTCATGAACGACAGGGGAGAGAACATCACCCAGGAGATCCTCACCAACAATCCCGAGGAATGGCTTTTGTTCACCGAGATCTGCGACAAGGTCAAATACGTCCTGGAAAGCGACGAGAAGGGCTACATCTGCGTGAACGACCCCTACGAGGAAGTCTCTTTCGTCGTCGACATCGGTTTCTCCGCTTTCTACCAGAAACGCGTGACGGAAGAAATGCTCTGGAATCTCCCGACCGCCACGCTTTTGCCCGGCTGCGACAAAGGCGAGACGAAAGTCCACTATCTCTCCATCACCATGCTGGCCCCTCTGCCCGGCCTCAACGGGCTGGCTGAGCTCTGGCGCGGCGAGACGATCCTGGAAGACCAGAACGAGAACATTTCCATTCCCTCGCTCCTCATGATCGAGGACATTCTTGAAAAATTCCCCAAAGCTCTGCGCTGATAATGCCGAAAACGGTCGTTGAACTGATCGACATCTGCAAGACCTACGACACCGGCGCCGCCGCTTTCGAGGCCCTGCACAAGATAAACCTCGTTATCGAGGAGGGCGAGTTTTTGGCCATTATCGGCCCCTCGGGATCAGGCAAATCGACTCTGATGCATATCTTGGGCTGCCTTGACACTCCAACTTCCGGAAGAATGCTTTTGGAGGGAAAAGACATCAGCCGCATGAGCGCCAACGAGCTCTCGGCCGTCCGCAACAAAAGGATCGGCTTCGTTTTCCAGACCTTCAATCTGCTTCCGCGCTTCAACATTCTCCAGAACGTTGAGCTTCCTATGGTCTACGGCGGAGTCTCGCCGTTTGAGCGCAAAAGAAGGGCCATGGACATACTGAAAATGGTGGGCCTGGACGACCGCTGGAACCATCTGCCGCAGGAACTCTCCGGCGGACAAAGACAGAGGGCGGCCATCGCCAGGGCCCTCATCATGAATCCCGCCATGGTCTTCGCGGACGAACCAACGGGCAACCTTGACACCAAGACCGGCGCCCAGATCATGGAGCTCTTCAAAGAGCTCAACAAGGCCGGGCATACAATAATCTTAGTCACGCACGACAAGGACATCGCCGCCCAGACCAAGCGTCAGATCGAGATCAGGGACGGAAGGATACAAGGAGCATAAATGGGTCTTTTTCACGGCATAATGGTTGGCTGCAAGGAAATGTGGGCGCACAAGATGCGCTCCTTCCTCACCATGCTGGGCGTCATTCTTGGCGTCGCGGCCTTGGCCGCCATGTTCGCCTTCATGGAAGGCATGATCGCCGACATGCAGAAGTTCATCCGTGAGACCGGCGGCGTCGAGCGCGTGACCTGTTCCAGCGACCAGATCCCGGAAGACCAGCTGCCGTTCTCGTCTTTGAACCGCCAGCGCCGCATGAAAGACATCCAGGCCCTCATGAATAACATTCCGGAAATAGACGAGTTCTCGCCGGAAGTCACATTGGGCCGCGATTATCCCGTCCAGTATCTCAACAAGACCGTCAGGGTGGAAGTCAGAGGCGTGACGGTAGGGGAGCTGGCTCTCAGAAATTACGACGTGGAGAAGGGCCGCTTCATCTGCGACATCGACAGGGTGGAGCGCCAGAGAGTGGCGGTCATAGGAACTTATCCCTCCGACGAACTGTTCGGCCAGTACGCCAATCCTTTGGGCCGCATGATCAGGATCGGCAACAAGAATTTCCGCGTAGTCGGCGTTCTGAAGCACTACACCGCCGGCATGGGCGGCCAAAACTGGATGAACTGGAAAAACCGCATCGTCTTCATCCCGATGGAGACCGCCTGGCTCTGCTTCACGCATAACAAGGACATACCGGCCCTCGACATCCAGGTTAAGGACACCACCAAGGTCGCTGAGATCTCGCAGCGCGCGCAGCAGGTCCTCTTCCATACCCACCGCCACATCAGCTGCCTGCAGATGAGGACCAACGAGGAGATGGTTGAGAACTTCTCGAGCCGCACCGCCGCCTTCAACATTACGCTGGGCATCGTCGCTTCCATTTCCATGCTCGTCGGCGGCATCGGCATCATGAACATCATGCTGGCGTCCATCAACGAGCGCATCCGCGAGATCGGCATCAGAAAAGCCATCGGCGCCCGCAACATCGACATCCTGCTCCAGGTCATCGTCGAAGCCGTATTGTTGTCCATCCTGGGAGGGGTATTGGGGGTAGGCGTCAGCCTATTGCTTACAAAATTCATTACTTTCTTCGTGAAAGAGAACCTTTCCGCGCCGATCGTGAAACTCGAGCAGCTGCTCTTCGCCTTCAGCGTATCCGTCATAGTCGGTATAGTTTTCGGTATCTTCCCGGCTTTCAAAGCCGCCCGTCTCGATCCTATCGAAGCCTTGCGCCACGAATAAGGCGGAACCCGTTGCGCCAAAGGGCCCGTTTTGGTATAATTCTCCTAATATTTAGTTTGAAAATGTGTGTTCACTTCGCCCTAAAAAGCGAAATAACCTTTTGGTGCTAACTTATGCATAAAAGATCTTATCTTGTGTTGGTAGGATTGCTCCTGCTGACTGTTTCCCTTGGTCTTGTGGCGGAAGAAAACGAGACGATGTCAACGACCGACCTCGAAAAGTCCGAAGCCGCGATGTTCAGCGAACTTGACGCTCTGACCGAAAAAGTCTTCACGGACATGGAAGCCGCTGAAAAGAACGCCGAGACCACTAACAAGGAAGTCAAGGATATACAGTTCCAGGACGCCACCGCTCCTACGCCGACCGGCACGGAGATCAAGCCTCCCACCGCTCCCGAAAAGAAGCAAGTCAACGAAGAAGAATTGGAAATGATGTCCGAACAGGACGTCAAGTACATTGAAAATAAAGTCCAACAGGCGAAAAGCAATCCCATCGAGACTATCGACGAGAAACATTCGAATGTCGAGTTCTCAGACAGGACGGACGTGCTCTTCCAGAATTCTTTTCAGAAAGACCTCGAGCCCGAGCTTCCTCCGGGAGCGCGCTTCTGGGAAGCCGCGACGCCGAGCGTCGAAACGCTCGGAAAGAACGTGGACAAGAATCTCTTGGCCGGCGAAGTTGACGACGGCTTCATCCACACCAACGTTTACGTCAGGCTCCGCGACTGCATCACCATGGGCTTGGAAAAGAACCTGGGCCTCACCATCGAGCGCTACAACCCCGAATACGCCAGGGAAGGCATAAGGATCGCCAAAGGCGCCTTTGACCCGTATTTCGCCGCCAGCGTGCACTGGGACGGCGCCAAGCAGCCCCGTCCTTACGTCAAGGTGCAGAGCTATAAGAAGAAATTCGCGGTGGGCCGCGATCCCCAGACCGGCCAGCCGATCTACAAGACCTTCAATATTCCCTATAACACGAAGCTGCACATCGGCAACAGCGAAACGGAAGGCGAAACTTACAAGATGGGCATCCAGGGCAAGTTCGCCACCGGTATCCAGTACACCTTGGGCGCCGGCTTTACGCGCAGCTGGACCGACCAGAAAAACAATATGTGGGGCAACCCGCTGTATTCCGCCGCCACGACGGTCAGCCTGGAAATTCCTATTCTGAGAGGCTTCGGCGTGGACGTCAACATGGCTCCCGTGAGAGTCGCCAGGAACAACTGGAGGATCGCCAAGGAATCCCTCGACGATTACATGCAGACCTTCATCACGCAGATCGTGGCCGACTACTGGACGCTCTATTATTGGCGCGAACAGACGGGCGCCGAGGAATACACCCTCGACCTCGCCAAGAACCTGCTTTATGTGACTAGCAACAAGCGCGCCGTTGGCCTGGTCGCCAGCAACGAAGTGATCCAGGCGGAAGCCAGGATCGCCAGCCAGGAACAGGCTCTCCTTTCCTCCCGCAACGCCATCAGGGACAGCGAAGACAATCTCCGCTACATCATCAACTTCGAGATGAACGATCTCTATCGTCCGAAAGCGCTGCGTCCTTACCAGTACCATCTCGTTCCTCTGGAAAAGCCGCAGGTCACGGACGTCAATCTTAACGAGGCTGAACTGATCGAGACCGCCCTTATCAAGAGGAAAACCCTGGAAGTCGCGAAACTGCAGCTGAAGAACGCCAAAGAAAATCTGAAGGTCGCCAAATCCAATCTGCTGCCGAAACTTTCCGTCGTGACGGAAGCCGGCATGACCGGCGTCGGCAACACGCATGACCGCGCCTTTACCGACGAGGCTTCGGGCCGCCACCTCAACTGGATGGTCGGACTCGACTTCGTGACGCCTGTCTTCTTCTGGAGCTTCGTGGGCGACTACCGCCAGGCCAAGTATGCCAAAGAACAGGCCACCTTATCCGTCGAGAACGTCCAGCAGGCCATCACCATCGAAGTCAGGACCGCCATCAGAGCCGTCCAGACCAACAGGAAGCGCATCTCGGCCGCCAGGGAAGCCACTCGCCTCGCTTACGAGCAGCTCTACTACGAGCAGGAAAAATACAAAGCGGGCTTAGTCACGACCTACGAAGTTCTGGAACTCCAGAGCGACCTGGCCCAGGCTCTTAGTGCCGAGATCAAGGCGCTGGTCGACTGGCGCATCTCCATGAGCGAGCTCTCCCGCGCCGTAGGATTAGCCCTCGACTTCAACGACGTTGTCATCGAAGACTACTACAAGCTTCCCAAGAACGAAGAAGCTTATTTCACTCGTTTCTTATTCCAGTAAGATCTAAGGAGTTTTATGCGCTGGTCTAAGGCTTTGCTGCCCACCATGAAGGACAGCCCCAAGGACGCGGAGGTCATCAGCCATATCCTGATGGCCAGAGCCGGTCTCATCAGAAAAGTAGGTTCCGGTCTTTACGAATATCTGCCGGCCGGACAGAACGTGCTTTTGAAGCTCGAGAAGATCATCAGGGAAGAGCTGGCGAAAGTCGACATGCAGGAGATCCTGATGCCGATACTGGCCCCCAGCGAACTCTGGGAAGAATCCGGCCGCCGCTTCGCCTACGGCAAGGAAATGATGGTCGTCAGGGACCGCCACGATCACGACTACATTCTCTGTCCGACGCACGAGGAGACCGTGACCGACCTCGCCAGAAGGGAGATCAGGTCTTATAAGCAGCTGCCGTTTGCGGTCTATCACATCCAGCTGAAGTTCCGCGACGAGGTGAGGCCCCGTTTCGGCGTCATGCGCAGCCGCGAATTCATCATGAAGGACGGCTATTCCTTCCACACCAGCCAGGAAGACCTTGAACGTTATTACGCCATCGTCTGCGAAGCTTACAAAAAGATCTTTAAGCGCGCCGGCCTCGACACTCGCGTCGTCATCGGACACTCCGGCGCCATCGGCGGCAAGGTCGCGCACGAACTGATGGTCCTGGCCAAAACCGGTGAATCGCTTATCCTTAGCTGCTCCGATCCGGAATGCGGCTACACCGCGACCGACGAGACCAGCGACGGCACGATCCTCGACCTGCCTCAGGAACCCAATGATAAGCCGATCGAGAAAGTCGCCACGCCGCACATGAACACAATCGAGAAACTGGCGGAATTCCTGAAACTCAAACAGTCCCAGACCATCAAGGCCACGCTCTTCGACTGTGATGGCAAACTCGTCATCGTCTTCATAAGAGGGGACAGGGAAGTCAACGAAGCGAAACTCTCCCGTTTGACCGGCTGCGCGCCGCAACTGGCGGGGGACAAACTCCTCGAGAACTTCAAGGGCAAAGTGGCCCCGGGCTTCTGCGGCCCCATCGACCTCAACAAAGTGGAAGGCCTCACGGTCTATTTCGACAACACCGTGAGAAATTTGGTCGGCGCGGCCACCGGCGCCAACGAGGAAGGCTACCACTACGTCAACGTCACGCCCGCTAGGGATCTCCCTTGGGCCGAGTACACCGACCTCGCCGTCATGGTGGAAGGCGACCTCTGCCCGAAGTGCGGCAAACCGATGACGGAATGCCGCGGCATCGAAGTCGGCAATATCTTCCAGCTCGGAACGAAGTACAGTTCCGCCATGGGCGCCACCTATTCCGACGAGAACAATAATGAGAAGCCCTTTATCATGGGCTGCTACGGCCTTGGCGTAGGCAGAACGGTCGCCGCGGCGGTCGAGAGCTGCCACGATGAGTTCGGCATCAAGTGGCCGAAAGCCATCGCGCCTTACGACATGGTCGTGCAGATCCTCGACCTCGGCGACGAAGCCGTCGTCAAGAAGGCTGAGGAACTCTACGAAGCCCTGAAAGAGAAAGGCTATTCCGTCATCCTAGACGACCGCGACCAGAAGCCCGGCTTCAAGTTCAAAGACAGCGACCTCATCGGCTTCCCCGTGAGAGTGACCATCGGTTCCAAGAATCTCTCTAACGGCATGGTGGAAGTGAAGCGCCGCTGCGACGAAGGCAAGGGCGCGCTCATCCCGGCCGAAAGCGCTTTATCCGAAATTGAAAAGATCTACGAGACCTGTCCGTAATATGGCGAAAAAGAATGAAAAGAAAGGCGCCCTGTATCCATTAGGATTCATGGCCGCCAGCATCAACTGCGGCATCAAGGAAAAGAAGAACGACCTGACGCTCCTGGTCTGCCCGAAAGGCGCGACGGCCGCGGCCACCTTCACTCAGAACCTCTGCTGCGCCGCTCCCGTTATCTTGTGCAAAGAGCATCTTAAGGGCGGAACGTTCCGCGCCGTCATCGTCAATTCCGGCAACGCCAACGCCGCGACAGGGGAGAGAGGCTTCGAGGACGCCAAAGCCACCGCCTGCAAACTGGCGGAAACGCTGGGCTGCCCCGTCAACGAAGTCTTCGTTTCCTCTACCGGCTGCATCGGCAAATTCCTGCCGGTCGAAAAGATATTGAAAGGCATCCCCGAGATCGTCCTTAAGCTTGAGGATTCTCCCGAGGCCGAAGAAGCAGCGGCACAGGGCATACTGACGACCGACCTCGTCAAAAAACAGTCCAAAAGGGACGCCAAACTCAGCAAAGGCACGGTGAGGATTGGCGGCATGTGCAAAGGCTCCGGCATGATCGCGCCCAACATGGCGACCATGCTGGCTTACATCACTACCGACGCCAAGGTCGAGCCCGAGATCCTGCAGGCGCTCTTTACAAAAGCGGTCAAGGCGAGCTTCAACCACGTCAGCGTGGACGGCGACACCTCTACCAACGATAGTGCTTTCCTCTTCGCTTCCGGCGAGAGCGGCGTTCCCGTCAAGACTAAGAAAGACCAGGAAGTCTTCTACCAGGCTCTGGAAGAAGTCTGCGTGGACCTCGCCAAGGCTATCGCCAGGGACGGCGAGGGCGCCACGAAGTTCGTGGAAGTGACGGTCGAAGGCTGCAAGGACGACAAGGACGCGGAGATCATCGCCAAAACGATCGCCAACAGCCCGCTGGTGAAAACTTCCATCTGCGGCGGCGATCCCAACTGGGGCCGCATTCTGGCGGCCGCCGGCAGGGCCGGCATCCCTTACGACCAGTATGACGTCGACCTCTACATGGGAAATCTCTGCGCGGCCAAGGGCGGTATGAATTCCGGCGTCGCGAGGGAAAAGCTCGCCAAGGAATATGGAAAAAAGGAAGTCAAGATAAGGCTCGTCATAGGCAAGGGAAAAGGCCGTTTCACGGCCTGGACCTGCGACATGACGCACGGCTATATCGACATCAACGTCGACTACACATAGTCCGGTTTCCCTTGACTTTCAAATAGCCTTTCAATATAATATCCGCATGCTTTGAAAATCGTAGAGCCGGAATAGCTCAGTCGGTAGAGCGGCGGTTTTGTAAACCGCAGGTCATCGGTTCAAGTCCGATTTTCGGCTCCAGATCTTTAAAACGAAAATTAAACTCGTGGAGGGGTACCGAAGTGGTCAAACGGGGCAGACTGTAAATCTGTTGGCACTGCCTTCGATGGTTCGATCCCATCCCCCTCCACCATTTTATTTCGTGGGAATTTACGACAATTGCTCCACGTTAAACAGTGCTAAAGGTCAAGCGGTCCGTTGCTTTTAGCAGCGGACCATTTTTTTACCATGGTGAACGCCAAGAAAACTGAGAATGAGAACACGAGCTGGGAAGACCCGAGCGTAGCGTCGCTAAGCAGCGACGAAGGCCCGCGTCTTATCAGCGTAAAGCAGGTCCTGCACATTGCCGAACCCTTCAAGCTTGAGAACGGAGAGAGCCTCCCGGAACTCGACGTGGTCTACGAGACTTTCGGCGCTTTGAACGCCAAGAAGGACAACGCCATTCTCGTCATACACGCTCTGACGGGCGACTCCCACTGCTGCGGCTACTACACGTATTATCCCAAGGAGAAAGCCGGCTGGTGGAGCAATCTCATAGGTCCCGGCAAAGCCATCGACACGAACAAGTATTTCGTCATCTGCACCAACAATCTGGGCGGATGCTCCAACGATGTCTATCCGCCCGTCGAGGGCGCCCCTCCGCACACCACCAACCCCGCCTCCATCGATCCCAGGACCGGCAAGCGTTACAACATGACCTTCCCGGAATACACCTTCGGAGACGCCGTCAACGTGCAGAAACTGGTCGTGGACCATTTCGGCATCAAGAGGCTCTTAGCGGTCGTGGGCGGCTCCATGGGCGGCATGATGACGCTGGAATGGGCCAGAAGATACCCCGACAACCTTAGCTGCATCATCGCTGTAGCGACCAACGCCCATCTTTCCCCGCAGGGCATCGCTTTCTCCGAAGTGGAGCGCCAGTCCATCAGACTCGATCCCAAATGGAAGGGCGGCGATTACCCTGACAACGATCCGCCGGCCAAAGGACTGGGCGTGGCGAGAATGATCGCGCACATAACGTACCTTTCCCAGCAATCCATGCGCGCCAAATTCGGGCGCCGCAAACAGCAGAGGGACGGCAAAGTGACCGACCAGTTCGAGGTGGAGAGCTACCTCGAGCACCAGGGCACGACGTTCGTGAAGCGTTTCGACGCCAACAGCTACCTCTACATCACGGAAGCCCTGGACGACTACGACCTCATCAGGGAAGGGGAGACATTAGACGACGCCGTCGCCAATTTCAAATGTTTGACGCTGATGCTTTCTTTCAGGACCGACTGGCTCTTCCCGACCAAAGAAACGGCCGAAGTCGCGGAAGCTTTGCGCCGTCAGGGAAAAATAGTAGAATTTAACGAGGTGGACAGCGACAAGGGCCACGACGGCTTTTTGATCGACTATCAGAAATACGAAAACCTCGTTTCCTGCTTCCTGGAAAGGGTCTACCGCAATTACAACAAGAGCTTCTAAGCAATTATGGTTTGGAACATACTGAACATTTCCGCGCTTCTCTTGCTGGCCCTGATGCTGGTCTACTGGTACCGCACCTGTTAACGGCCGGCAAGCCTTTTCACGCTTTCCCTTGCTTTGGCGACGATCTCCTCTTCGCCTTCCACTTTCCGTCCTTTCATGATGATCCTGCCGTCGCAGATGACGGTGTCCACGCACTCCGGGCTCGCCGAGTAGACAAGGTTCGACACGAGGCTGTAATTCGGGACCAGGCAGGGGATGTCAGTGTTTATAAGAAGGCAGTCCGCCGCTTTCCCGACTTCCACGAAACCGCCGTCGACTCCCGCGGCCAGGGCGCCCTGGCGCGTGGCGAAGGAAAAGATCTCGCTGGCCGGGGCGATCGTCGTGTCGTTGTGGAAACCCTTGGCCAAATAAGCGGCCCCGCGCATCACGCCGAACATCGAAAGGTCGTTGCTGGAGCAGCAGCCGTCGGTCCCCAGAGCCACTTTCGCGCCGCGTTCTCTTATTCTTGCGTAAGGGAAGACGCCGGAAGCAAGCTTAAGGTTCGAAAGGGGAACGTGCACCGCGACCGATCCGCTTTCCGCTATAAGGTCGATATCCTCGTCGGTCAGATGGACGCAGTGGGCGAGGAGCGTGTTTTCCCTAAGGATCCCGAGCTTCATTAGCCAGGCCGTGGGAGTGAGGCCGTGCTCACCTATGCAGTCGGCGACTTCCTTTTCGGTCTCGGAGCAGTGGATATGGATGTTAAGCCCGAATCTTTCGCTGGTCTCGACGACCTCGCGCAAGGTTTTTTCGTTCACCGTGTAGACGGCGTGGGGGGAGTAGGCGATCTTGACTCTGCCTCTGAACTCGTCGATCCTTTCCAGACACTCCCTGTTGAGCTTGTTGGCGTTGCTGTTGTTGCTCAAAGTAAGAAGGCCGATGCGCGCCCTTATTCCCATTTCCTTGGCGGCCCTGGCGGCGTCTAAGGGGAACCAGTACATGTCCTCGAAGTGGACGGTGCCGCTTTTGATCATCTCAAGGATCGCCAGGCGCGTTCCGTTGTAGATGTCCTCGCCGGTCATTTTGGCTTCGAAGGGCCAGACGTATTCGTTCAGCCACTTGAAGAGCTCCATGTCGTCGGCGTAGCCGCGCATGAGGCTCATGGCCGCGTGAGTGTGAAGATTGTAGAAGGCGGGGACGATCGCCATGCCGCGCGCTTCCAGGACGTTTTCCCCCGGAAGGGGAGAGAGATTTGGGGCGATCTCGCTGAAAAGGCCGTCTCTAATCCTAACGTCGACAACTTCGCCGAATCTCACGGCGCCTTTTATGAGTATGCCAGGATCGTTTTTCATGCCTATTATCTTACCATAATCCCAGATTGAAAAAAGCACGCCAGTTTTGCTACAATTCACGTAAATTAATAACAAGGAGTTAAACTATGCTGTCTGACATTGAGATCGCCCAAAGCTGTAAAATGAAGAAAATATCCGATCTGGCCGCCGAATGGGGGATAGGGGAGGACGAGATCGAGCTTTACGGCAAATATAAAGCCAAACTGAACGAGAACCTCTTCGCGAGATTAGCGAATGAAAAAGACGGCAAGCTCATCCTTGTCACGGCCATCAACCCGACTCCCGCCGGCGAAGGCAAGACCACCGTGTCGGTGGGCTTGGCGCAGGCCATGAACAGGCTCGGCAAAAAGACCATGCTGGCCTTAAGGGAACCGTCTCTGGGCCCGGTCTTCGGCGTCAAAGGCGGCGCGGCGGGCGGCGGCTACTCGCAGGTCGTCCCGATGGAGGACATCAACCTCCACTTCACCGGTGACATCCACGCCATCACCGCGGCCAACAACCTGCTCTGCGCTCTTATTGACAACCATATCCAGCAGGGGAACCAGCTGGGAATCGATCCCAGAAGGATACTTTTCAAGCGCTGCCTCGACATGAACGACCGCAATCTTCGTCAGATCGTCATCGGCTTGGGCGGCAAACCCAACGGCACCCCGAGGGAAGACGGCTTCCAGATCACCGTCGCTTCAGAGGTCATGGCCATTTTCTGCCTGGCCAAGGACCTCGACGACCTCAAGGAAAGACTGAACAACATCATAGTGGCCTACACCTACACCGGACAGCCGGTGGACGTCAGAGAGTTGGGCTGCGGCGGCGCTTTGACCGCCATGCTCAAAGACGCCATCAACCCCAATATGGTCCAGACGCTGGAAGGAACGCCCGCTCTCATTCACGGCGGACCTTTCGCCAACATCGCGCACGGCTGCAACAGCGTGAGAGCGACAAGACTGGCGCTGAAGCTAGGGGACTACTGCGTTACGGAAGCCGGCTTCGGATCCGACCTCGGCGCTGAGAAATTCTTCGACATCAAGTGCCGCTACGCCGGCCTCAAACCGGAGTGCGTAGTCCTGGTCGCGACGATTAGAGCCCTGAAATACAACGGCGGCGTGCCCAAGACGGAACTGAAGACTGAAAACGTCGAAGCCTTGAAGAAGGGCCTCGTCAACCTTGAGACGCACGTCGAGAACTTAAAGAAATTCGGGCTGCCCGTGGTGGCCGCCATCAACCGCTTCGAATCCGACTCGGACGCCGAGATCGAAGCTTTGAAAGCCTGCTGCCAGAGACTCCAGATCCCGGTCTCCCTTACGGAGATCTTCGCCAAGGGCGGCGAAGGCGGCATCGATCTGGCCCAGAAAGTGCTCGGCGAGCTCGACAAGAACTGCTCCAATTTCCACTGCCTCTATGAGCTCGACCTTTCCATCGAGGAGAAACTCGAGAAGATCGCCAAAGAGATCTACCGCGCCGACGGCGTCAACTTCGACGCCAAAGCCAGGAAGATGCTGAAAGAGATCAAAGAGATGCAGCTCGACCATCTGCCGGTCTGCGTGGCCAAGACGCAGTATTCGCTTTCCGACGATCCCACAAAGCTGGGCAAACCGACCGGCTTCAAGCTGAACGTCAGGGAGCTCAAGATCTCCGCGGGCGCCGGCTTCATCGTCGCCCTGACAGGGGACATCATGACCATGCCAGGTCTGCCGAAGGTCCCGGCCGCCATGAATATCGACTGCTACTACGATCCCGAGAAACGCGAAAGCGTCATAACCGGACTGTTCTAAGCTATTTATGGATATCTATACCCTCATATTTCTCGCCCTGGTCATCGGGGCGGCCGTTTTCTTCGTCTGTTACAGTAAAAGGCTAGGTAACAAAATTCAGGAACAGACAGATAAAGAGCTGCAGCAGAAACTTTTGGAAGACGCGGCTATAAATAATTTAAGGAAAGACATAGGTGATTTTAGAAGCTACGTCACTGAAAGTTTCGGCAAGATCGAGGAAGCCCAGAACAACGTAAAAGATCTCGGCAGCGCCGTAAATGAGCTGAAGACCGTACTTAGGGGCAACCAGACGCGCGGCCGCTACGGCGAAATGCAGCTTAAAATGCTTTTGGAGAACACGTTCGGCAATACGAAAGGCATTTATGCCGAACAATACGCCATTAAAGGCGAAAGCGTTCGTCCGGACGCGGTCATATTCCTGCCGGAACCGGAAAAACTGCTTTGCATAGACTCGAAGTTTCCGTTCGCGGAATATCAGGAGCTTTTCAAGGAAGATGTTACGGAAGAAAGGAAAAACTCCTTGAAAACGGCCTTCAGAGCCGCGGTAAAGAGCCATATCACGACCATAAAGAACAAATACATAATAGAAGGCGAGACTTCGCCGTATGCCGTCATGTTTTTACCGAATGACGGGATCTTTTACTATATTCATGTCGAATTGTATGATCTGGCGGAATACGCCAGAAGCGTGGGCGTCATTTTAAGCTCGCCGGGGACATTGCAGCCGATATTGGCGACAATAAGTTCGTTCTGGCGGGAATACCGACGCAACGAAAATCTCCAGGAGATCAGTAAGCAGATCAAAGACCTTAAGACAGCCTTCAAAGTATTCGGAGACTCCTGGGGACCTTTCAGCAATTCTTTCGATCAAGCTTACGAAAGAAAGGTAAAAGTTCAGGAAGAATTGGCCAGGCTACAGACTAAGCTGGACAAGATCGTGAAGGCCGAAACGGAAGAGTAAGGCTATTTGAACCCTTAATGGCAAATATGCCTTTCAGGATATATCCAACTTAACATAAGATATATTATGCGACATAAAGATGGCCGGAAATCCGCATCAATAAAGGAAAGTCTTATCTGTGCCCCACCGGGTCGTCTTTAGAATTATCCCTGACTTTTCCGCCCAATATGGCCAAAATCTCACCGGCCATATAGCAGGATCCGCAGATCAAAATATTGCCTTCGGTCTCGGCTAATATTTCCTTCAAAGCGTCCGTGGAATTGTTGAAAACTTTCTCAAAGCGTTCGTCATTCGGGACGATCTTTTTCCATTCCTCGCAGGTCAACTTTCTTTCGTTTTGAGGTTCGATATAGGATATCTTTTCCGCTATTGGTTCAAGTATCTGCAGCGCCAGTTTCGGGTCCTTTTCTGCCAGCATCCCGAAATAGATCTTCCACTTGTTCCCCGATATCTCGGCTAAGCTCTTTACCAGAGCCTGCCATCCCTGGGCGTTGTGGGCGCAATCCAGGATGGTTATGGGATCTTTGCGCAATATCTGCAGTCTGCCTGGCCAAACGGCCCTTTTTAAGCCGTTTAGAATGCTTATGGTGTCTATGCCGCAGTATTTGGCTATATTAGCCGCTATAGCGGCGTTTCCGTACTGATAATTGCCAATTAAGCCCAATTCTGCGTTGTAAAGGCCTATTTCAGGGATACTTATAAAGTATTTCAGAGGATCTATAAAGCCTTCAGTATAAGTGACATGCTTGCAAGGCGCGCCAAGCTTGGCGCAAGTGGCTTCCATGACGTCTTTTGCCTCGCCCTCGCAGGTATGGAAAAGAGGTATTTTCGGCCTGATAATGCCCGCTTTTTCCGCGGCGATCTTGGTGATCGTATCTCCCAGATACTGAGTATGTTCCAGGCCTATGTTCGTGACGGCCGTCACATAGGGCTCCACGGCGCTGGTGGCGTCCAAGCGTCCGCCCAAGCCGGTCTCCCAGACGACATATTCGCAGCCCTCCAGGTAAAAGTAGAGCCAGGCCACGACGGTCAGGTACTCAAAAAAGGTGAGATTGTCCCCTATTTCCTTGACTTCCAAGGCTAATTCTTCGAAACGCTTCTCCCCTATCATTTCGCCGTCGATCTGTATGCGCTCCCTGAGCTCTACGAGATGAGGAGAGGTGAAAAGGCCGTGCTTGATACCTGCTTCTTTCAAAATGGAGTCCAGGAAGGCGCAGGTGCTGCCTTTGCCGTTGGTGCCGGCGATGTGCAGGAACTTCGGTTCCGGAAGGCCGGGATGCTTGACCTTGAGGGCGGCGATGGCGTTTTGGGTGTTCTCGAGCCCCGGGCGGACGCCGAAGGTCCTGAGACTGCAGAGATAGTTCTCCAGTTCCGTCATAGGGAGGCCTTGACCTCGTCTTTGATCATAGCCAGTCCTTCCTCAAAGGAATGGAACGGCGGAAGGCCCAGGCTTTTGTAAAGCGTAAGGTCGAAGGTACAGTCAGCCGGACGGTTGGCGGACATTTGCGGCGGTTTTCCGGTATCCACGACGAGCTCTGGATCGAAGCCGAAAGCGGCCGCGATGGCTTTGAACATTTGAAAGCGCGTAATGCCGACGGGATTGCTCATATGGACGATGCCTACGTAATGACGCTTTTCCAGTTCCAGAATGGCTCTTGCCACGTCGGCGCTGAGCGACGGGAAACGCTTCTGGACGTTGTCAAGCTCGAGCTTTTCGCCCTTAGAGAGCGTCTTGATGGCCTTGTGGATGAAACTGAGTTCCGGCCGGTCGGTCGTGCCGTACTGCAGGGCGATCCTGACGATCAAAAGGTTTTGACAGACCGCGGCGGCTTTTTCGCCCATCAGTTTCGTCTCGCCGTAAAGGTTGACGGGATCGGGCTCGGCTTTTTCGTTATAAGGCGGATTCTTGCCGTTGAAAACGTAGTCGGTCGAGATATAGACGAATCTTTTGCCGTTCTTTTGACACCATTCCGCCATGACCTTGGTGGCGTCTACGTGCAGTATTTTAGCGGTCTCCGGTCTTCTCACGCATTCGTCGGGATCCCTGATGGCCGCGGAATGGATGATAGTGTCCGGTTTAAGCTCGTTCAGCAACGCTTCCAGCGCCTTGAGATCGGTAAGATCGAGTTTGCGGTCGCAGTTTGATCCGGAATGGCCTAGCCCAATGATGGGAAATACCGGACTGAAAGTTTTGTAGATATGCTGGCCTAAAAAGCCGCTTGCTCCGGTAAGCAGGATCATAAAAAGCCTTTGAAAAGGATGGGGTGAATGAGGAGACTTGAACTCCCGGCCTTCTGGGCCACAACCAGACGCTCTAACCAACTGAGCTACATCCACCACTTAAAAAATCAGTTCATGTATTCTACCTAAACAGCCTCTGAAAGTCAAACGAAAAGGCCCGTGGAAAAGGGGGCGGCTTTATGGTATAATATCGCTTAATTAATAACATTATTTTATTTCTAAAATCCCACGGAGGTATTATGAAAAAAACGGTTCCTTTCAACGGCACCAAAGAACAGGAAGAGCAGCTCATTGCCTACATCAAAGAGATGAAGGACGTGCAGGGCAACCTCATTCCCATCATGCAGAAAGCTCAGGAGATCTACGGCTATCTTCCCATCGAAGTTCAGACCATCATTGCCCGTGAAATGGACATTCCCCTGGAGAAAGTTTACGGCATCTCCACCTTCTACGCCATGTTCACGCTCGAGCCCAAAGGCAAATACCAGATCGCGGTCTGCCTCGGCACGGCCTGCTACGTCAAAGGTTCCGGCGACGTCTACGCCAAACTTGAAAACACGCTCGGCCTTCAGGGCGGCGGATGCACCCCGGACGGCAAGTTCAGCCTTGAAGCCTGCCGCTGCCTGGGCGCCTGCGGCCTCGCTCCTGTCATGATGATCAACGGCGAAGTCTACGGCCGTCTTACTCCCGACCAGATCCCCGGCATTCTTGCCAAATACAAAGACTGATAGGCAGTATGAAGATCAAAGAAGTCAAAGAGTATCTTGGCGCCGAACTTCTCTGCGGCAGCGAAGCGGAGCTTGAAAAAGACGTCTACTCCGCCTGCGGAAGCGACATGATGAGCGATGTCTTGGCCTACGTGAAAGACCAGTCCGTGCTTCTGACCGGGCTCGTCAATCCGCAGGTCATCAGGACGGCCGAGATGATGGACATGATCTGCCTCGTCTTCGTGCGCTCTAAAAAGCCGACGCCGGAAATGGTGGCTTTGGCGCACGAGCATGGGCTTGTCGTCCTGGCGACTGACAAGCGCATGTACGAAGCCTGCGGCATCCTCTACTCCAACGGACTGACCAGCAAGGGAGTCAAGAAAAGATGAGCGAAGCTCTCACTCTTCACTTTGACGTGAACGGCGAGGACTTCACTTCCGCCGGCCAGGCCTCAGTGCGCTTCAAGAAGAACATGCGCGAACTGGGCGTCGATCCTGAGATCATCAGGAGAGCGTCGATCGCCATGTACGAAGGCGAGATCAACATGGTCATCCACGCCCACGGCGGCGTGGCCGACGTCAACGTTACGGAAGACGCCATCGAGATCATCCTGAAGGATCATGGCCCCGGCATCCCCGACATCGCCAAGGCGATGCAGGAAGGCTACTCCACTGCTCCCGACAACATCCGCTCTTTGGGCTTCGGCGCCGGAATGGGGCTTCCCAACATGAAGCGCTATACCGACGAGATGAAGATAGAATCGACCGTGGGCGTCGGCACCACGGTCACAATGAAGATCAAGCTTAAATAATTTTTCCCGGCATGGAATATCAGCATTCAGTATCCTTGGACATCGAGAAGTGCAAAGGCTGCACTTCCTGCGTCCATCATTGCCCCACCGAGGCGATAAGGATAAGGGACCGCCATGCCGTAATAGACCCGATGCGCTGCATCGACTGCGGCGAATGCATCAGGATCTGCCCGCACCAGGCCAAGATCGCCCTGCGCGACGATCTTTTAGACCTTCAGCGCTTCAAATGGAAAATAGCCCTCCCCGCCCCCAGCCTCTACGCCCAGTTCAACAATTTGGAGGACGTGGATTTCGTCCTGCAGGGGCTTTTGGACATCGGCTTCGACGACATCTTCGAAGTCTCCAGGGGCGCGGAACTGGTGACGGCGAGGACGAGGCAGTACCTGAAGCTGAGGAAAGGCCCGCGGCCCGTCATAAGCTCGGCCTGCCCCGCCATCGTAAGGCTCATAGGCTTGCGTTTCCCGAGCCTTAAGGAAAACATCTTAGACCTCCTGCCGCCCATGGAAATAGCGGCCGCCATGGCCAGAGAGCAGGCCCTGAAAGACCATCCGGAATTCAAAAAGGAAGACGTCGGCGTCTGCTTCATCTCCCCCTGCCCCGCCAAAATGAGCTACGTGAAAAACGGGCTCCCCGGTTACAAGAGCCAGGTTGACGTGGTGGTCGGGTTCAAGGACGTCTATTTCCTGCTCATCAACGAGATGAAATATTCCAGGCGTCCGAAAACGCTTTCCGAATCCGGCATGATCGGCATCGGCTGGGCGGCTTCCGGCGGCGAAGCGATGGCTCTCTTCAACGACGCTTACCTGGCGGCTGACGGCATCGACAACTGCATCCGCGTGCTGGACCGCATCGAGGGCGGCGATTTCCCGAACCTTGAGTTCGTCGAGTTGAACGCCTGTCCGGGCGGCTGCGTCGGCGGCGCCATGACGATGCAGGATCCCTTCATCGCCAAGGCGAGGCTGCAGACGCTGAGGCGCTTCATGCCCGTCTCGCAAAATTTCGTGGACGAGAAGGAAGCCATCCCGGAAAGCTACTTCGTAAAAGACATGGGCAGCTACACGCCCCTTAACCGCCTTTCCGACAACATGGCGGAAAGCATGAGGATGCTGAAAGAGATAAGGGAGCTCAAAGAAGAGCTGCCCGGCTTCGACTGCGGAGCCTGCGGAGCTCCCACCTGCCGCGCTTTCGCGGAAGACGTCGTGAAGGGCAACGCCAGCAAATACGACTGCATACTGACGCATTTGGAAGACGTCAAGGCTTATCTGAAAGAACACGAGGGCAAAGCATGACGGTAGCCGAATTCGCTGAAAAATATTCCTTGGAAGTTCTCTCCATGCCCGATCCCGCGAGGGAAATCAAAGGCGGATACATGGGTGACCTTCTCTCCTGGGTCATGGGCCGCGCGAAAGCCGACCAGGCCTGGATAACCATCATGTCCAACCAGAACATCATCGCCGTGGCCTCGCTTATCGACGTTGCCTGCATTATTTTGGCGGAGGATGTCAGATTGGACGAAAGCATAGTTGAAAACGCCAAAGCCAAAGGCGTGAACGTCCTCGCGGCCAAGAGCCCGGCCTTCGAAGTCGCCTGCGAGATCTGTCACGAAATAAAATGAACCGCTACTACTACGACCTGCACATCCACTCCTGCCTTTCTCCCTGCGCGGAGAACGACATGACGCCCTGCAACATCGCGGGGCTGGCGGCCTTGAACGGCCTCAACATAGTGGCTCTGACGGATCACAACAGCGGCAAGAACTGCCCGGCCTTCTACAAGGCCGCCAAGAATTACGGCGTCATCCCGGTGGCCGGCATGGAACTGACGACCGCCGAGGACATCCACCTCGTCTGCCTCTTCCCTACTCTGGAAGACGCCATGAGTTTCAGCGAGGAAATAGACAAGCGCAGGATAAGGGTGAAGAATCGGAAAGACATCTTCGGCGACCAGCTCATCATGGACGAAGAGGACAACGTCTTGGGCGAAGAGGAAGACCTCCTTCCCAACGCCACGACCGTCTCCCTGGACGAAGCGCCGGAACTCGTGGAAAGATTCCACGGCGTCTGCTACCCCGCGCACATCGACCGCGAGGCCAACGGCATCATCGCCATCCTGGGCGAACTGCCGAAGACGCCGGAATTCTCCACCGTCGAGATCCGCGACCGCGAGAATACGGAAGCCTACGTGAAAGATCATCATTTGGAAGGCAAGACCGTCGTCGTCAGTTCCGACGCGCACATGATAGAGCAGCTGAGGGAAAAGGAAAATTATTTCGAACTGGAAGACGAGCCGTACAGCGGAGACCTCGTGAGAAGATCCCTTTTCAACCGTTTGAGAGGCGTCAAATGAAGGAACTGTCCTTGAACATCCTCGACATAGCGGAAAACTCCGTGAAGGCCAGAGCGCCCTTGACGCAGATACTCCTCGACGAGACGGAGACCGTTCTGACGATCGCGATCGTCGACAACGGCTGCGGAATGACGGAGGACGTCGTGAAAAGAGTGACGGACCCCTTCTACACGACGAGAACGACCAGGAAGGTCGGACTTGGCATCCCCTTCTTCAAGATGGAAGCGGAGATGACGGGCGGCTCTTTCTCGATAGAGTCGAAATCGGAAAGCGAATACCCCAATGACCACGGCACGGTGATAAAGGCGACATTTCACAAAGATCACATAGATTTCATCCCCTTGGGCGACGTCATTTCGACCGTGACGACGCTCATCCAGGGGCATCCCGATTCCGACTTCATTTTCCGCCACGTTTTCCCGGGAGGCGAAGCGTCGCTCGACACGAGGGAACTGAGGAACGAGCTGGGCGGCGTATCGCTCGCGGAATACGAAGTGATCAAATGGATAGACGATTATTTAAAAGAACAATATCAATCTAACTAACTTCAACTCAAGGAAAACTTATGAAATCTTTGGCTGAACTTCAAGCAATCAAAGACAAGATGAAAGACAAAGTCGTACTTAGGGAAGGCTCCGCGCAGAAACGCGTGGTGGTCGGCATGGCCACCTGCGGCATCGCGGCCGGCGCCAGGCCAGTATTGAACGCCTTTGTCGAAGGCGTCAACAAGGAAGGCCTTTCCGGCGAAGTTGCCGTCACCCAGACCGGCTGCATCGGCATCTGCCAGTACGAGCCCGTCGTGGAGATCTTCGAACCCGGGAAAGACAAAGTCACTTACGTCAAGATGACCGCCGAGAAAGCGGACCGCGTCATCAAGGAACACCTCAAGGGCGGCAAGGTCGTGACGGAGTACACCATCGCCGCTTTCGCCAAATAAGGAGGAGACTTTATGATTCGTGCACAAGTATTGATCTGCGGCGGCACCGGCTGCACCTCTTCCGGCAGCCACAAGCTGATGGAGTCTTTCGAGACTAACCTCAAAAAGTATGAGTTGGACCAGGAAGTCAAGATCGTGCAGACCGGCTGCTTCGGCCTGTGCGCCCTCGGCCCCGTGGTCATCGTCTATCCCGACGGCACCTTCTACTCCCGCGTCACGGAAGGCGACGTGGAAGAGATCGTCTCCGAGCATCTGCTTAAGGGCCGCATCGTCGAGCGCCTCGAATACAAGGACGTCACCGACGAACTGAAGAACAAGGCCGACGTTTCCTTGAACGACACCAAATTCTACCGCGCCCAGATGCGCATCGCGCTTAGGAACTGCGGCGTCATCAACCCCGAGGACATCAACGAGTACATCGCCATGGACGGCTACGCCGCGCTTGGCAAAGTGCTGACCGAGATGAAACCGGAAGACGTCATCCAGACGCTTCTTGACGCCGGCCTGAGAGGCCGCGGCGGCGCCGGCTTCCCCACCGGCATGAAGTGGAAACTGGCCAGAACGCTCGTCAACGACGGCGGACCGAAGTACGTCTGCTGCAACGCTGACGAAGGCGACCCGGGCGCTTTCATGGATCGTTCCGTACTGGAAGGCGACCCGCACGCCGTCCTTGAAGCCATGGCCATCGCCGGCTACGCGATCGGCTCCAACCAGGGCTTCATCTACGTCCGCGCCGAATACCCCATCGCCGTCAAGCGTCTCCAGATCGCCATCGGCCAGGCCAAGGAGCTCGGCCTGCTCGGCAAGAACATTTTCAATACGGGCTTTGATTTCGACATCGACATCAGGCTTGGCGCCGGCGCTTTCGTCTGCGGCGAAGAAACGGCTCTGATGACGTCCATCGAAGGCAACCGCGGCGAACCGAGGCCCCGTCCCCCGTTCCCGGCGGCCAAAGGCCTCTTCATGCGCCCGACCATCCTTAACAACGTCGAGACCTACGCCAACATTCCCCAGATCATTCTGAAGGGCGCCCAGTGGTTCGCCAGTATCGGCACCGAAAAATCGAAAGGCACGAAAGTCTTCGCCTTAGGCGGCAAGATCAACAACACCGGTCTTGTGGAAGTTCCCATGGGCACGACGCTCCGCCAGATCGTGGAAGACATCGGCGGCGGCATTCCGAACGGCAAGAAGTTCAAAGCCGCGCAGACCGGCGGTCCTTCCGGCGGCTGCATCCCGGCCGAACACTTTGACGTTCAGATCGACTACGACAACCTGATGGCCATCGGCTCCATGATGGGCAGTGGCGGCCTCATCGTCATGGACGAAGACAACTGCATGGTCGACATCGCGAAATTCTTCCTGGAATTCACGGTGGACGAATCCTGCGGCAAATGCACGCCCTGCCGTATCGGCACACGCCGCATGCTTGAGATGCTGACGAAGATCACGGAAGGCAAAGCCACCCTGGAAGATCTCGACAAGCTCGAAGCTCTCTGCTACTACATCAAGGACAACTCCCTTTGCGGCCTCGGACAGACGGCCCCCAACCCGGTCCTTTCCACCCTGCGCTACTTCCGCAAGGAATACGAGGCCCACGTTGTGGAGAAACGCTGCCCCGCCGGCGTCTGCAAAGCGCTCCTCAATTACGTCATAGACCCCCTGAAGTGCAAAGGCTGCACGCTGTGCGCCCGCAACTGCCCCGTCGGCGCCATAACTGGCACAGTCAGGAATCCCCATACGATCGACACCACGAAGTGCATCAAGTGCGGCGCTTGTATGGATAACTGCAAATTCGGCGCTATCAGCAAGAAATAAGGGAGAAATACTATGGAAAATGTAAATGTCAAAATAAACGGTAAAGATTACAGCGTGCCCGCCGGCTCCACCATTCTGGAAGCCTGCCGCATCGCCGGAGTGGAGATCCCCACTCTCTGCTACCTGAAAGGCATCAACGAGATCGGCGCCTGCAGAATGTGCGTGGTGGAAGTTAAGAAAGCCCGCACGCTCGTGGCCGCCTGCGTTTACCCCGTCAACGAGGGCATCGAGATCACCACCAATTCAGCGCGCGTTCTGGAAGCGAGGAAGAAGACCCTGTCTTTGATCCTCTCCAACCATGACCGCAAGTGCCTCTCCTGCGTCCGCAGCAGCAAATGCGAACTGCAGACTCTGGCCCACGACATGGGCGTCGAGGACGAGGGCTACTACGACGGCGTGAGAAGCGAGTCCGAAGAGGACATCTCCGCCGCGCACATGATCCGCGACAACAACAAGTGCATCCTCTGCCGCCGCTGCACGGCCGTCTGCGAAAAGATCCAGGCTGTGGGCGTCATCGGCGCCAACGGCCGCGGCTTCAAGACCAGGATCACCTCCCCCTTCGAAATGGGCTTGGGTGAAACGAGCTGCGTCTGCTGCGGACAGTGCATCGCCGTCTGCCCGGTGGGCGCTTTGAAAGAAAAGGACTACACCGAGGAAGTGCAGAAAGCCATCAACGATCCCGAGAAATTCGTGGTCGTCCAGACCGCCCCGGCCGTCAGGGCCGCTTTGGGCGAGGAATTCGGCTACCCCATGGGCACGCCCGTGGAAGGCAAGATGGCGGCCGCTCTGCGCCGCATGGGCTTCGACAAGGTCTTCGACACTGACTTCAGCGCCGACCTGACCATCATGGAAGAAGCCAACGAATTCGTCGAGAGAGTCAAGAACGGCGGCAAACTGCCTCTGATCACCTCCTGCTCCCCCGGCTGGATCAAGTTCTGCGAACATTACTTCCCCGAACTGACCGAGAACCTCTCCACCTGCAAGTCCCCGCAGCAGATGTTCGGCGCCACGCTGAAGACCTACTACGCGCAGAAGATGGGCATCGATCCCAAGAAGATCGTCTCCGTCTCCGTCATGCCCTGCACGGCCAAGAAGTTCGAGATCGGCCGCGACGACCAGTCCGCCGCGGGCCCCGGCATCCCTGACCTCGACTACTCCATCACGACCCGCGAACTGGCCCGCATGATCAAGCATCACGGCATCAAGTTCCGCGAACTGCCCGACGAAGGCTTCGATGATCCTCTGGGCGAAAGTACCGGCGCGGCCGTCATCTTCGGCGCCACCGGCGGCGTCATGGAAGCCGCTCTCAGAACGGCTGTCGAATGGATCACCGGTCAGGAACTGAAAGCCGTCGACTTCAAGGAAGTCCGCGGCACCCAGGGCATCAAGGAAGCCACCTACAACGTGGCCGGCATGGATGTCAAGATCGCCGTGGCGAGCGGCCTTGCCAACGCCAAAGAGCTCCTGACCAAGGTCAGGAACGGTGAAGCTGACTACCACTTCATCGAGATCATGGCCTGCCCGGGCGGCTGCGTCAACGGCGGCGGCCAGCCCCAGGTCCACGCTTCCATCAGGAACACCGTGGATATCAGGGCCGAGCGCGCCAAAGCGCTCTATCAGCTCGACAGTGGCATGAAGATCAGGAAGTCTCATGAGAATCCCAGCATCAAGAAGGTGTACGCGGAATTCTATGAGAAGCCCGGCAGCCACAAGGCTCACGAGTGCCTGCACACCAAGTACGTTAAGCGCGGCCTCTACAAATAAGGCTGACATCAGCGTGCAAAAAAAGACCCGCGGCGAAAGCCGCGGGCCTTTTTTTATTCTGAGGATCCCTGTCAGTTCTGCTGCACGACCTTTTCGGCGTGCTTCACTTTCACGGGGTTCTTTGTCTTGGCCGAGAAGATGTTGTGGCGCAGCATGACGTTCTTGGCGTAGGAAACGATAACGTCCGGCTGATCCAGTTCCGATTCGAAAATATTGTTTTCGATCAGAATGTTGTCGTGCACGCGGGACTTCTCGTTGCCGTCGCAGTTGATGCAGATCCCGGTGCAGCCTCCGCCGTAGCCGCAGCGGATGAAGCGGTTGCCCCTTATCACGACGTTCTCAGAGCCCGGGCCTTCGCCCCAGCCTTTCTCGACGCCGATATGGATGGCGTACAAAGTCGTTTCCATGATGGTGCAGTTCTCTATGAGAACGTTCCTGGTCTTGATGAGAATGCCGCGGGCGCGGTGCGACATGATGGAGCAGCCGCGCATCCTAAGACTCGGCATCCTGGAGGCGTTGATGCAGGCGTATTTCTCGAGATGATTGGGAAGCGGAGTGTCGAAAGTCACCTTGCTCCTCAGATTCTTCACGTCCTTTTCGACTCTTACGACCTTCATGGTCGTCAGCACGTTCATGGTCTCGTAGTCCACGATCTCCATGATGTCGCCGACTTCCGGAGAGTCGAGGACCAGGGCGTGCGTCATGGCCTTCACTTTGAGAACGGCGGTCGAATCGTCCCCATTGACAGGAAGCATCGTGTAATAGAAATTGTGCAGATTTGTGGCGTCGTCGCCCTGGTTCGCGAACATGCAGTTCTCGAAATCGATAATGCCGGAGCAGTTCGTGAAGTGGGTGGCGTCCGTGTTGGTAGAGAGCTTCTTCCCAGGCAGCGGCACTACTCTAAGCCCCTGCATGAAGATGTTCCTCGTCTTGTTGCCGACTATGCCCATGCCGGGCTGACAGAAGATCGTCACGTCCTTAAGAGTTATGTCCTCGCACTCGTTCATAAGGATGGCCGGGCGGAAGTGCAGGGAGTGGTTGAAGATCACGATGAAGCCTTTGTAGCGCTCCGGGATCTGGCTGTGCACGCGGAAGGTGCCGTCGGACAAGACTTCGTTGTCCCTTTGGTAATAATCCTGGTTGGGTTCCAGGCGTTCCCTAACCGGATCCCAGTACGAGATCCTGGAAAGCGCGGCGCCCTCGGTCAAGGGCGTGTCCTCGTCCAGCTTCACGTCGTAGTAGTCTTTCTCGACTTTCGTTATGACGCCCTGGGTGAAAGGCAGCCTTTTGTACGAGATGTTAAGCCCTTCTATGCAGACGTTCTTCGAGCCTTCCAAAGTCACGGGCTCCATGAAGCCCTCGCAGAGGATCGTCACGCCTTTGGCAGTCACCTTGACGTTCTTAAGGTTGCGCATGTCCAGCCCCGTGACGTAGGGGAAATAGAACTGGAAGATGGTGCCTTCGTCCTGGCTCTTATCCTTCAGAGACATGACGGCGTCGCGAAGCTTTACGGCCTCGGGGTCGCTTATTAGATAGACGCCCGGTTCGATCACGAGTTCGCAGTTGCCTTTTGCCCGGCAGGCGTCAAAAGCCGCTTTGAAAGCGTCTTTGGCGTTTGCGCTGCCGTCTTTTACGGCGCCGTAATCGCTGAAATTGATCTTTTGCATGTTCATGGTCTTGCCTTTTCCTTTCGGGGCTCCGAAGGAAGAAGAGCAGCCGGCGGCCAACACTAAAAGAGCCGCGACCGCAAGTTGTTTTCCCAAAGAAAGCATCGTTCTTTTCCTTCAATATGGTTGGTTACGGACTCGATTATATCATAGAAAGCCCAACTAATGGTATAATCAGATGTAATATTCTAATTATTAATGCTGGAAACATTCTATGAAGAAAAACCTTGCCGCGGCATTTTTGCTTTCAGTTTTCGCCTTGGCGTCATTTGGCGCCGAGACGCTTCCCCTTCAACCGGAAAAGGACGACTTCCTCGAGGCCTACCGCCTTGCCCTTCAGATCTACGGCGTCAACGCCAGCTATGAGGAACTGGCCTGCCTGAACGGCCTGCCCCTGACACCGCTGAGAAACAGCGAGACTTTCTGCGGAAGAAAGGCCGACTTCCCCTACTCCTGCTGCCAGAACGTCCAAAGGCTGAACAATTTCTACCGCCTCAGGAACGAAGAGAAAAACTATACCGCCAAAGAACAGATCTCGGCCTCCAAGCGCACGGAGTACCGCAAGCTCATATCCGATTCGCAAAAGGAAGGCGTCTCAGCCATCCAGTTCGCCAATCTTCAGGGGCAGCTCTCCCCCACCTGGCACTATGTCGAACCGGGGACCGGCCTGACTTTAAGGGCCGTTTACCGCGGAAGAGCCTACTCCTACCAGGGCGTACCGGAAAAAGTCTGGCTCATCAAAAGATCTTCCCGCCCGGCCTCCGGCGAAACTCCCCAGGTCTTCATCTTCGAGAACATCGGCAAGCTTCTGAACGGCACCACCACGATCTCGTTCTTGGTCTCCGGCGTCAACATGCTGCGCGAATTCGCGGACGGCGCCTACGCCATGCCCTGGTGCCCCGAATGCAGCTCCCCCTTCAACAACTGCATCTACAAGCATCTTCTGCGCTGGGAGCATGACTCGAAGAAAGCGCTCCAGCTCTTCCCCTTCATGTACCAGCTTTGCACAACCGAAGAGGAAAGGGCGCTGCTCTCTCTGGCTGAAAAGGAATACAAAAACTACTCGGAAGGCTTCGGCGCGATCCTGCAGGATCCGGCCTGGGAGCATCCCCAGACCGATCTGACCGCCCAGACGCTGATGGGCGAAAAGATCCGCAAACTGACGATCCCGCTCATGAGCTGCGCGGAATGCTTCTTCTCGCTGGCCAACAAGAAAAATTCCCTCAGTTCCGAATACTACTCCCCCACCAAGCGCTCCCAGCTCAACTCCGACAAGCTCGCCAACTCGATAGTCGAAATGCAGATCGATTCGCGCTACGAGGGCTCCCTGGCCTGCTCTCTGTTGATCGCCTGCCAGCTCTCCGGCTGCGACAGGCCTTCCTTTGTCACGCGCTCCATCGCGGGCCTGCCCGTAAGATTGGCGCTGATGACCAACGACTGGTATTTCTGCCGCGAGATCAACGAAGGCGTTGACATGAAGGATTCCCTGGCGGAAGCCTGCGGTTTCCGTCTGAGAAAGCTTACGACCAAAATTAGCGATCCGGAAGCCGCCACCGTCGACAACAACATCAAGAGAGTCTACGACGCCGCCATCAGGAAGGTCGTAGAGAGCATCTCCGTAAAAAGGCACGCGCTGGTCGGCTCGAACCTTAACCGCTCCGGCAACTGGGGCGTCATCGCCGGCTACAACGATTACGGCTTCACCTGGCTGGGCCGCAGCACAGCCGACACTTATTCCCAGCTTTTGGAATTCACAACGCTTCCGACCGACATGCTGCTGGTCGACACCGCGGTCCCCAAGCAGCCCTTCGAAGACGACGTGGCGCTGGCCATTTCCCGCTGGATAAAACAGATCAAGGGAACGAACAGCCAGGGCTGCCTGACGGGCGGAAAACTCTTCTCGTACTGGATGAGGGAAGTCGCGAATTGGTCAAGGAACGGGGAAATGCCCGAACCTACCAAGGCCAGCGTCAACCGCAGCCTCTGGAACACCATGATCGACGGCCGCAGCGACGCTTTGGTCTTCATAAATCACCTTATCAAAGCCGTCCCCATCATCTCCATTCCCATGACGGAAGCCAAGGAGGTCCTGGAAAGGGAGCTGACGATCGCGCGCAGCGCCTTGAACAACGGCTACGTGCTGGGCTACGGAGATTCGCGCTACCAGCCGAGCAAGTTCGACCAAAGCTCTTTTGCGAGACAGATCGACGCCATGCGTCAGATCGCCGAACAGGACAGGCTTTTCCTGAACCATCTGGAGACGGCGCTCCAGACTCTTAACAAATAAGTCATCTGGCCAAGGCGAGCATCAGGGCGGTTATCACCGCCTCTCCGCAGAAGAGGCCCCTGGCGGCGCCAATCGCGCCGCTTACGCTTATCATGTATGTCGATAAGCCTATGCTCAGAATAACGCCCAAAATGAGCGGCAGGAGCGCTGATTTGGCCTTTCCCTTGGCGATCACCCTCTGATAGGCCAGCACTCTCAAGGGAACAAGGGCCATTTGGAAGACGCCGGCTTTCAGAACGAGCGCTCCCCCTTCGTAAGACTGGCTGAAGAGCAGGGAGTAGATCATTTCCGCACAGAAATAGCCGGCGGCCGCGAAAAGAATTCCCAATACAAGAGCCGGCAGCAAACTTTTTTTGTACGTCCCTTCGCCCTCCTCTTTGGCAAAGCGCGCCAGGAAAACGAAGCCGCCAAGGTTGGCGAAAGTAACCGCCGTGTAGATGAGCCTGAAAGACGAAGCGTAGAGCCCGGCTTCCTGCTCCCCTTTCATGAAGAAGACGAGAAACTGCGGCGCGTTCTCATGCAGCAGAACGAGGGCGGACAGCACGGTCAGAAGCAGGACCGGCTTCAAATTTATCTTAGGCGCCGGAACACCGCGGTCCGCGATCTTCCCGTAGCGCAGGAAAAGGCAGAGAAAAAGGAAAATGTTCTCGATTGCTATTGCGGCGGTGAAAGCGCCGGCGGCCGCCATAAGGTTCGAGCTGCTGTTGACGAAAACGAAGAGCAGCGCAAGGTAGACCAAGCGTCCGCCCACGAAATAGACGGCGATCGGCCAGGACCATTCCAGCCCGTAGAAAAGATTGACCGTGTAGAACTGCAGCGGAATGAAGCCCAAGCCGAAAAGGATCAGCGCGAAACCGGAGTCCCTGCTCCCCTTCCCCAGGTAGAGCGCGATGAGGGCGATGAGAATGACGGCCAAATTAGCCAGCTTTCTCCTGACAGCGAAGAGCTCCTTGGAAAAAGGCCAGACTTGTTCGGGAGAAAGTTTGGCGCTCTCCGCGGTCGTGAGCGTATCAAGGCCGGTGAAGAGCGCCAGGGAAATATAGTTCGTAATGGCAAAAGCCGTGCTGAAGATCCCGAAACCTTCCACTTCCAGTTTGTTCGCCAGGTAGATCGTGGCGAAAAACATCATGACTTTGCTGAGGATGTTCCCTCCCCAGACGAAAGCCAGTTCGGAAAGAGGCAGGCGGGATCTTGAGATCATCAAAGCGTTACGATATTGCTGCGGTCCGCGATGTCTTTAGTCGCGTTGCGGGTGTCGACGATGAGCTTCGCTTCCTTCGCGATCGCTTCGTAGTCGAAGCAGGAGTGGTTCGTCAGGACGACTATGCAGTCGTACTGGCCCATGTTCTCGTTGCCCACGCCTGTGATGACCTCGTCGTTGTAGCGGAAGCTCTTGATGAAGGGATCGTGGTAATAGAGCTCGGCGCCCTTCTGGCGCAGCCTGTCGTAAACGAGAAGCGAGGGGCTCTCCCTCAGGTCGTCGATGTCCTTCTTGTAGGCCATGCCGAGAAGGAGTATTTTCGACCCCTTGATGCTCTTTTCATGACCGTTCAAAGCTTCGCCGATAAGGCCGACGACGTAGTCCGGCATGGCGCTGTTGATGTCGTCCGCCAGTTCGATGAAGCGGGCCTTGTAGTGCAAAGTCCTGAGTTTCCAGGAAAGATACAGGGGGTCTATGGGGATGCAGTGGCCGCCGATGCCGGGGCCGGGATAGAACGGCATGAAGCCGAAGGGCTTGCTGGATGCGGCTTTTATGACTTCCCAGACATCGATGCCGAGGTATTTGCACATGATGGCGATCTCGTTCACGAGGCCGATGTTGATGCTTCTGAAAGTGTTCTCCAAGAGCTTGGCCATTTCCGCGGCTTCGCAGGAGGAGACCGGCACGATCATAGGGATGATGGAAGAGTAAAGCGCGACAGCGAGATCCGTGCATTCGCTCGTGGCGCCGCCCACGACCTTCGGAGTGTTCAAAGTGTTGTATTTGGGGTTGCCGGGGTCGACGCGTTCCGGAGAGAAAGCGACGAAAACGTCCTTGCCCAGTTCGAAGCCGGCCTTCTGAAGCGGCTTGATCATCAGTTCCCTGGTGCTGCCCGGGTAAGTCGTGCTCTCAAGTACGAAGAGCGTGCCCTTCTGCAGGTGCGGCAGGATGTAGTCCCTGGCGTTGATCATATAGGAAACGTCAGGCTCGCCCGTCTTGGCCAAAGGCGTCGGGACGCAGATCGAAATGCAGTCGACGTTCCTTAAGGCGGAAAAATCGGTGGTCGGGATGAAACGGCCTTCGTCGACGAGGCTCTTCAAGGTCTCGGACTTAACGTCGATGATGTAGCTCTCGCCCTTCTTCAAACTCTCGACTTTGCTTTCCGAAAGATCGATGCCGGTCACGTGATAGCCCTTGCTCGCGAAAGCGCAGGCCAGGGGAAGTCCGACGTAGCCAAGTCCCACGACCGCCACGTGCGCTTCGCGGGAAAGAATTTTTTCTTTCAAGCTCTTCATTTTATTTTTCCTTTTGTTAGTTCTTTTTCAAAGTATTCGATCGTAAGTTTCAGGCCTTCCCTGAGCGGGATCCTAGGCTCCCACTGAAGCTGCGTCTTGGCGAGCGTGATGTCCGGTCTTCTCACCATCGGGTCGTCACTAGGCAGCGGCAGCTTTATGATCTTGCTCTTGGAGCCCGTCATCTCGATAACGATGTCGGCCAGTTCCTTGACGGTGAATTCCCCGGGGTTGCCGAGGTTGACAGGACCGGCGAAGCCGTCCTTTGCCATCATGGCAAGGATGCCTCTCACCAGATCGCTGACATAGCAGAAAGAGCGCGTCTGAGTCCCTTCGCCGTAAACGGTAATGTCCTTTCCCTGCAGGGCCTGGACGATGAAATTGGAGACGACGCGGCCGTCGTTCACCCTCATCCTGGGACCGTAGGTATTGAAGATGCGGATGATCTTGGCGTCGACGTTGTTCTGCCTGCGGTAGTCGTTGCAGAGCGTTTCGGCCACGCGTTTGCCTTCGTCATAACAGCTCCTGACGCCCACCGGGTTGACGTTGCCCCAGTAAGTTTCGACCTGCGGGTGGACCTTGGGGTCTCCGTAGACTTCCGAAGTGGAAGCCTGCAGGAGCCTTGCGCCGCAGCGCTTGGCCAGGCCCAGCATGTTGAAGGCGCCGAGCATGCTCGTCTTCGTCGTCTGGATGGGATCGCTCTGGTAGGCGTCCGGGGAAGCCGGGCAGGCGAAGTTGAAGATCCAGTCGAAGTCCTCGCAGAACGGTTCCGAGACGTCGTGCTTGACGAAACGGAAATTGGGGTTGCCATCGAAAGCCTTGATGTTCTCCAGCCTTCCGGAAGAGAGATTGTCCACCACGACGACCGAGTGCCCGAGCTTCAGAAGCTCTTCCGTAAGATGGCTGCCTATGAATCCGGCGCCGCCGGTAACAAGTACGCGTTTTTCTTTCATTTTATTTCAAACCTATAACGTCGGCCATCGTGTAAAGGCCGGGCGCTTTTCCAATAAGATATTTCGCTGATCTCAAGGCCCCGGACGCGAAATTGGCGCGGCTCGAAGCCTTGTGAGTGAACTCTATCCTTTCGCCTTCCGCGGCGAAAATCACGGTGTGGTCGCCCACGACGTCGCCGCCCCTGAGCGAATGGATCGCGATCTCGCCAGAAGGCCTGGAGCCGACGTTGCCGCAGCGTCCGTAAATTTCTTTTTCCTTGCCGACTCCCCTGCCGCTTTCCACCATCTTCGCCAGATAAAGCGCGGTGCCGCTCGGGGCGTCCTTCTTGTTGTGATGGTGCATCTCCACGATTTCGGCGTCATACTCTTCGCCGAGCACGGCGGAGGCTTTCTTCAGAAGCTCTCCCAAAAGGTTGACGCCCAGGCTGAAGTTGGCGGCGTGGATGACAGGGATCGTCTTCGCGGCTTCTTTGAGCGCGTTGAGCCCATCTTCGGAAACAGCCGTCGTCCCTATGACAGCCGGGATCTTGTGGGATGCGTAGGCGGCCGCTCTTTCCGCTATGCCGTCTGCAAGAGCGAACTCTATGACTGCGTCGGCGCCTTGCAGGGCAAGCTCTATGTCGTCCGTCACCGCGACACCGCAGAAAGTTTTTCCGACGTTGGGCGAGCCCTTGAACTCCAGAGCACCCGTTACGGTGAAGCCGAAGGAAGCGGCGAGCGTTCCCACGTTCTGACCCATGCGCCCCATGGCGCCTACTATGCAAAGGTTAGGCATTTTCTTCCTTGTAATTCAATTCTTTTAGCAGTTCCTCGACAGCCTCGAGCACCATTTCCGGCGTGATGTCGGCCATGCACAGCGAGGGCTTGTTCTCCTCGCCCAGGACGCAGTCCCTGTGGTAGCAAGGCAGGCAGCGCCTTTTGCTCTGAAGGACTTTGCTGCAGTCCCCGTAAGGGCCGTGGCGCCTCGGGTCCGTCGGCCCCATCACGGCGATCATCGGCGTTCCCGCCGCCGCCATGACATGCATGGGCCCGGTGTCCGGCGTTACGGCGCAGACAGCCTCGGCGCTCAAAGCCAGAAACTGCGACCAGTCGGTTTTGCCGGCCAGGTCGATGAACACGTCCGGAGCGATCCTGGTGATCACGGCGCAGACTTCTTTGGCGTCGTTTCCGCCCACCAGAACTCCCTGCCAGCCGTGGCGCGCTTTCAATTCGCGCCCCACCTCGGCTATGGATTCCGGCACCCAGTTCTTGCTTTTCCAGCGGGTCAGCGGCACGGCGATGAAGAAGCCTTTTTTCCTAAGGCCGAATTTGTCGAGCGTGGACTGAGTGTCCGCGGGCGCGAACGATGGCCACTTATCCTTTTTCTCTATGCCGATCTCTTTCAAAACTTCGAGATTGCAGAGCGTGGAGTGCGTCAGCTTCCTGTTTACCGTGACTTTCGTGTCGTAAAATATGGGCGAGCATTCCCTGCCGTCCGCGAAGCCTATGGCTTTCTTGGCGTTGGACAGCGCGGTGAAGATGCCGCTTCTAAGCAATCCCTGAAGGTCTATCGTGTAGTCGTAATGCTGAAAAGGCAGCTTCGCGGCCACGCTAAGATAATTGAAAAGGGCCTTCGGCCAGCTCGAGATCTTCTTCCAGGCCTGGCGGTCTATTACGAGCACGCGATCAGCGCCGGCAGCCTTGGCAAGCCCGGCGTATTCCTTGTTCACAAGCCAGTCCACGGACGCGTCGGGATAGCGCTCCTTGATGAGCGCGACGACCGGCATGGCGCAGGCCACGTCGCCCAAGGAACTAGGCTTTATGATGAGGAATCTCACTTTACCCTTACTGGACGTTAACCACGTCCTCGATAGAGGGGATCTCTTCCTGAAGGACTTTCAGAACAAAGCCGCGCAGCGTCATGATAGCGCCCGGGCAGTGCCCGCAGGCGCCCTGCAGTCTGACTTTGACAACGTTGTTCTCCACTCCCACGAATTCGCAGGAACCGCCGTGGGTCTGCAGCAGGGGAATGACTTTTTCGTCCAGGATCTTCTTGATCTGTTCTTCCATTTTTTCACCTGTGATTAGTTTTTAATTTTATCTAATGATTATAGCAAAAGCGCGCACCGCTAGGCAATCCAGTCTTCCATCTCGGCGCTATTGCCCAAAGGGGTCGGCTTTTGGTAAAATATCCTAATTAAAAATGAATACTTTTATGAAAGAAAAAGCCTTGCCGAAACCCTTGTTCCTTTGGCCGGATGAAGCGGTGCCCATGAGGAAGTTCCGCTCCAGGATCGAACGCGTGATCCCGGACGAATCCCCCATCACGCTGATAACCGGCGTCAACTATCCCGCGCTCATCCCCTATCCGGCCAAGCGGGCCCAAAAGCCCTGCCCGGCCGTCATAGTCTGCCCGGGCGGCGCCTACGACGTCCTGGCCTTGGATTACGAGGGGCTCGAGATAGCGGAATATCTGGCAAAGCACGGCGTCGCGGCCTTCGTATTGAAGTACCGCGTGCCCAGGCAGCGCGAAGCGGCGCTCTGCGACGCAGTCCGCGCCGTGAGATACCTGCGTTACTACGCCGACAAATTCGGCATAAGGAAAGACTCCATCGGAATCATGGGCTTTTCGGCCGGCGGACATCTTTCCGCATTCTGCGCCGGAAGCTGCAGAAAAAAACTTTACGCGCCGACGGACGATATCGACAAAGAGAGCGCCCGTCCCGACAATCTTGGCCTGATATACCCCGCTTATCTGGAATTGAAACCGAAGTTCTCCCTTCTGAAAGACCATCCCCCGACCTTCCTGCTGCAGGCTTCCGACGATCCCTACTTCCCTAGTTACACAGCGTATGAGAAGGCGCTTCTGAAAAGGAAGCTTTCCCTTGAGGCGCACGTCTATCCCGAGGGCGGGCACGGCTTCGGTTCCCGCCCCTGCGGAAAGGCCACGGACAACTGGCTTGAGCTTTACACAAATTGGTTGAAAAGGATATAGAAATGTTTTCTGAAATCGTCAAAAAAATCATCTCGACTCCCGTCTATGAAGTCGCGAAAGAGTCGCCCCTGGACAAGATGTCCATTTTGAGCGCCAAACTTAACAACACTATTCTGTTGAAACGCGAAGACCAGCAGGAAGTTTTCTCCTTCAAGCTGAGAGGCGCCTACCAGAAGATCCATTCCCTCAAAAAAGAAGAGCTTGAGAGAGGCGTCATCGCGGCAAGCGCCGGCAACCACGCCCAGGGCGTGGCCCTGGCCGCCTCCAGATACGGCTGCAAGGCGACGATCGTCATGCCGAAGCCGACGGCCAGCATAAAGATCAACAACGTCAGAAGACTGGGCGCCGAAGTCATAGTCTACGGCGACAACTTCGACGAAGCCTGCGCCTACGCGCTCGATCTGGCGAAAGAGAAAGGCCTGAGCTTCATCCATCCTTACGACGACCAGGACGTCATCGCCGGCCAGGGCACCATCGCCATGGAGCTCCTCAGGCAGAATCCCGAACAACTCGACGCCGTCTTCATCCCGGTGGGCGGCGGCGGCCTTATTTCCGGCATGGCGAGCTATATCAAAACTTTCCGCCCGGAAGTGAAAGTCTTTTCTGTCGAGCCCGAGGGCTGCGCCTGCTGCAAGGCGGCCATGGACAAAGGCGAGCGCGTCGTCCTGGACAAGGTCGACCTTTTCGCCGAGGGCGTCGCGGTCAAGCAGCTGGGAGCGCTTCCCTTCGAGATCCTCAAAGACAGCCTCGACGGCTGCATCACCGTCACCACCGAAGAGATCTGCGCGGCCACCCGCGACATCTTCAACGACACCAGGGCCATTTCCGAGACTTCCGGCTCCGTCGGATTGGCGGGCATCAAGAAATACATCCGCGAAAACAACGTTAAGGGCAAAGTCTTCGCCACCGTATTGTCCGGCGCCAACATCAATTTCGAAAGGCTGAGAGTCATTTCCCAGCTGGCTGAGATGGCGGAAGGCGAAATACTCTTCTCCGCCAAACTGAAAGAACAGCCTGGCTCCTTCCGCGCCTTCGCCGCCGCAATAGACGGCCACGACGTGACGGAGTTCAACTACCGCCATTCCGACGACACGAAGGCTTACGTCTTCGTCGGCATCAGGCTTGCCCCCGGACAAAGGCGCGAAACGCTCTACGCCAAACTGAACGATCTGGGCTACGAGATCTGCGACCTGACAGGGAACCTGCTCGCCATGACGCACGTCAGGTACATGGTGGGCGGACACGCCAATCTGAAGGGCGAGGAGACGCTCTTCCTGTTCGAGTTCCCTGAAAGGGCCGGAACGCTGAAGACCTTCCTGGACGCCATGGGCAGCAAGTGGGACATCACGATGTTCCACTACCGCAATCTGGGCGCCAGCATAGGCAGGATCTTCATGGGACTGATGGTGCCGCCTGAAGAGAAAGGGCAGCTGGACGAAGTCCTGAAGAACCTCGGATATCCCTACACCATTGAGAAAAACAACCCCGCATACGAATGCTTCCTGAGATAAAATTTTAATTAAGGAATTAAAAATGAGCAAAAAGATCCTCAACACAGAGAAAGCCCCGTCCCCTATCGGCCCCTACAACCAGTCCGTTGAAGCCAACGGCTTCCTTTTCGTTTCCGGCCAGATCCCCATCGTGCCGGAGACCGGCGAGCTGGTGAAAGGCCCCGCCGCCGACCAGGCCAGGCAGTCGCTCAAAAATCTCGGCGCCATACTTGAGAACGCCGGCTTAAGCTTCGAGGATGTGGTGAAGACCACCGTCTTCCTTTCCGACATCAACGATTTCGCTTCTGTCAACGCCGTCTACGGGGAATGCTTCCCCAGCGACACCGCGCCGGCCAGAAGCTGCGTGGAAGTGGCCAACCTTCCCAAAGGCGTGGCCGTTGAGATCGAAATCATCGCCGCTTTGAAAAAGTAACGAGTGCCTTTATGAAAGCTCCCCAATACGAATTCACGCCTTTCGGCTACCTTGACAACCCGGCGCACACCGCGCATCTGCACATCTCCGGCGTCGTCAGGTCTGTTCCGCCCATGGGTTTCGGCTTCTGGAAACGCTCGCTGCCCTGGACGTACGCCAGCGGCGTCTGCCCAAGCTTCAACAACTATCTTTCCTTTTTGAGGCTCTCCCTTATCACGGATAAGGTCAGGATCTCCAACATGGAGGAAGCGAAGGCTCAGAAAGTCTGCTCAAAGATCCACAGCAAAAACTTAATGAGCTACGACTGGGAAGGCCACGGCCTGAGCTTTTCCGTCACCTATCTATTGGCCGACGAAGAGACGATCGCCTGCGACTTTGAGATCAAAAACGAACTCTTCGAGGAGCAGAAAGTGACGCTCAGAGTCTCCAATCTCTACGGCTTCGTCGAGAAGCACTGGTGGGGCAGCTCGGGCCTGGTCAGCCGCTACGTTTCCGAAAAGAAAGCCTGGATAAACAAGATCTGGGAAGGCGGCGCGGTATTCATCATGGGCGCCGACGACGCGCCCCTGAGAACCGGGCTGAAATTCTACAAGGAAGACGACGATCCCTCGCAGTGGGTCGGCGACGAGCTGAACGACCTTGGCTACGGCACCAAAGAGTTCAGTGAGATCGTCGGCGCGGAGTCTTTCTCCGACTACAGTTTCACCCTGGAAGGAAAGTCCTCCCGGACCGGGCATTTTTACCTTGTCAGGGAAAGGAACGAGGCTTACGCCTGGCGCAGGTTCTGCAAAATTAAACTTGACTACGACAACATCAAGCATAAAAAGATGGCGGAGGACGAGGAATTCTATTCCCGCACGCCTATCCTGGAAGGAGACTGGAGCGACAGTTGGAAACAGGGCTGGGTCCAGGACTGGGAAACGCTGAGGATGACCGTCAGGCCGCCCGTGGGCATCTACACGACGCCCTGGGACGCCATGCAGATCTTCTCTCCCCGCTGCGTGCTTGGCGAAACGCACCTCGACATGATGTGCTTCGCCTACGCCGATCCCGAGACGGCCAAGGAAGTCATCTACGGCTGCTTCAAGGACGCGCCCATGCCGAACGTTCCCTGCTCGAGGGAAGACGGATCCATGAACATGATCGGCGCCGGCGGTTCCGAGTGCGGGACATCCCCGGTCTGGGGCCTTCCCTTCTACGTCATCCGCTCGATCTTTTTCCGCGAGCACGACCTTTCCTGGCTCAGGAAACTCTACCCGTACTTAAGGGCCTTCATCAGCTGGTGGCTTGAGAACAGGACGGACGCCGAGGGCTGGTTCCACTGCAACAACTCCTGGGAATCCGGCCAGGACGGCAGCAAGCGCTTCACCTTCGACGGCTGCAACGAATCCGATGTCGTCGATTTCGTCCGCACCGTGGACGTCGAGGCCGTCATGGCCCACGCCATGGAGTCCATGGCGGTCTTCGCCAAACAGCTCGGCCTTGAGAACGACATCCCCTACTGGCAGGAGATGGCTAAGGAACGCATCAAACGCACCCGCGAGATGTTCTTTGAGGGCTGGTTCAGGGATTTCGACGCCCGCAGCAACAAGCCCATCGTCCTGAAGGATTACTACGACGTCATGATGCTGCTTCCCATCACTGTCGGCGTCGCTCTGCCCGAGCAGATAGACGAGATGCGCTCAAGCTTCAAGTATTTCATCGAGAATCCGAAGCTGATGCTGGAATGGCCATCCTTCCAGTTCCCCTTCACCGAAGCGGCCAGGCGCGCCAACCAGACGGAAATGGTCAGCGACCTCCTTCTGGCCACAGGCGACCGCGTCTACGCTAGGGAGACCAGCCGGGACGTGCGTCCTCTGGCCAGCCGCCACAAAACGACCTTCCCCAATTGCTTCCGCTACAAGATGCCGGGCCAGGCTTCGGAATTCTGGCCGCTTGTGCCCGATCCTGTTTGGGAATGCGGCGCCGAGCACTACGGCTGGGGCGCCACGCTTCCCACCATGGTCATCAGGAACATCTTCGGCATCAGGGAACTCGAGACGGACTATCCCAGCATTGAGATCAGCCCGACGGTCCCCACGAGCTGGAAGGAAGGATCACGCTACGGCCTCACCAATTTCCACATCGGGCCCTTCAATTTCGATATTTTCCTTACTCCCGTCGAAGGCGGAGTGAAGGTGACTATCGATTTCGCGACTCCCGAAGCGCAGCACATCGAGAAAACGCTCAAACCCGGCGAAAAGCTAACGTTCTAAAAAATGACAAAAGCCATAAAATATCTCATCTTCCCGCTCCTTCTGGCAGCGATACTTCTGGCCTATTATCCCAGCATAGACTCGTCGTACCATCTGGATGATTTCGAGACCATCGTCGCGAACGACCTGGTCGACGCCCCGCTCGTTCCGCTCATCAAGAAGTATCCGACCAGATGGCTGGTGTTCCTATCCTACTGGGTAAGCCTCAGGCCGGCGGTGACGGATTTTATCGGCAAAATTTTCGCGCCGGAGAGCGCCCAACTTGTTTCGCTGCATCTCTTCAACTTCCTCCTGCACGCCCTGAACGCCTGGCTCGTCTATCTCATAACGATCCCGCTTCTGCTTCCCCTGAGGCTGAGGGACAAACTGGACAAAGCCGATACGGGAACGCATCTCGCTGCGGCGCTCGTCGCTTTCTTCTTCGCGCTGATGCCGCTGCAGACCATGCCGGTCATCTACATAGGGCAGCGTTTCACGCTTTTCTCGGCCTTCTTCTACTTCCTGACGCTCTACTTCGTGACAAGGACCTATTTCGCGCACTGGCGCAAAGCAATAGCCATTCCCTGCGCGATAGTCTCTTTCGTCATAGGCCTCTTCTGCAAGGAGACGATCGTCACGGCGCCCGTGGCCTGCATCGTTTTGCTCTGGCTCTTCGAAGCCAGCCCGGAATTGAAGTACCTGAAGTCGCACCAGAAAAAGTTCCTTATCCTGGAGCTCTTGGGGATCGTCTTCCTCTTCCTCGTGCTTCCCGCCGTGGTCTTCTGCCATCTGAACAAATGGGACCCCGAACTGATCAGGGGCTCGCTTAAGAGCGTGGGCGGCATGAGGCACACCGACTATAACGTGGAGGGATTGTCCAGGCTCACGTATTTCCTGACGCAGCCTTTCGTGATCCTCTACTACGTCGCGCTTTTCTTCATGCCGGGGCTCCTTTGCATCGACCACGACATTCCGCTCTGCACCGGCTTCCTTAGCTGGCAGTGGATCGTTCCCGCCGCCATTCTGATCGCCTGCTGCGTGGTCTTCTACAAAGTGCGTCACAAATATCCCCTTTCGAGCTGGGGCTTTTTCTTCTTCGTCTTCCCGCTTCTGCCGCAGAGTTCTTTCATACCCACCCTCGACCTTTGCTTCGAGCACAGAATGTACCTTTCCGTGGCGGGCTTGATCTGGCTTAGCGCCGATCTTGTCAGGATCATGTGCGAGAATCTGCCCAAGGCCTTCACCTACGCCGTGAGAGTGCTGCTCCCCGCGGCGCTTCTGGTCTACTCCGTGGCGACTTTCCAGCGGAGCAAGGACTGGAGAAGCGAACTGACGCTCTGGGGCGACGCCATGACGAAAGCGGGAAACAAACAGAGAGTGATGATCAACTACGCCTCGGCCTACCTTGGCGAGACCGGCGACCACGAATACGTCATCAACCTTATGTCGGAGAACATGCCCAAATGGCATATCGTCCATCCCAGGGCCTTCGCTCTCTTGGGCAGCGCCTACCAGCTGGCGGGCGAAACCAAATACGCCATCAACAATTATCTTTCCGCCATCGACTGCGACAAGGACAATCCCGTTTTCCGCTACAACATCGCGATCCTCTACCTGGGCGCCGGGAAACCCGAATCGTCCCTGAAGCAGCTGAACCGCGCCATAGAGCTCAACCCCGATTACGCCGACGTCTACTATCTGCGCGGCGTGGTCAACCGCTATCTGAAGCGCAACAAATCCGCCGTGAAGGATTTCGAAAAATATCTCTCGCTCGCCCCCCACGGAGAAAATTCCGAGGATGCCGCCGAGCAGCTCAAAGCATTAAACGAACAATCAAAATAAGGAGTCCAAGATGAAAAAACTTATCCCCTTCTTACTGCTCTTCCCGCTCTTTTTGTTCGGCGAAGAAACGAACGCGAAGATCGAATTCAAAGAAGTCTCCGTCGCTCCCGAGTATCTGACTGAGAAAGCCGACACCGACGCCATAGAGGTCGGCGTGGTCGAGATCGTCGAGGTCGGCGAAGAAGCCGCTCCCGCCGACGAAGTCGAAGAGGAAGAAGAGGAGGAAAATCCTTTCTCCGACACTTACCTGGCCGGTCCCGCTGAGATCCTGGCTTCCCTGGGCGTTCCTTTGGCCTTCACCGGACTGGGAGCCGGCTGCGGAATGATCCCCGCCACGCAGAGCTACGGCGGCATGGCCATCACTCCCCTGACCGTTGTGGCCGGCACCGTCGTCGGCGCCGTCTGCGGCGCGGTCTTCACTCCCTGCATGGCCGTGAAAGGTCTGTTTGACACCTTCACGCTGGGCGCTTTCGTTGACGAGGATTACGACATCACCGACACCACTGACATCGTGGAAGACAAAGTCGATTTTGTGAACGACATCGCGACTCTCAACAATCCTTTCGAAGATGACGAAGAAGTGATCGAGATCGTTGTGGAAGAAGAAGAGGAAGCAGAAACCGAAGAAGAACCCGAGCCCGAAACTGAAACCGAAGAAGAATAATGTCAGAAAGCACCAACTATCAGGTCTTGGCCAGACGCTGGCGGCCGCAGCGCTTCTCTGAAGTCGTGGGACAGGATCACATCGTCACCACGCTGCAGAACGCCATCAGCCAAAAGCGCGTCGGCCAGGGGTACCTCTTCATAGGCACCCGCGGCACGGGTAAGACCACGATCGCCCGCATCCTGGCCAAGGCCCTGAACTGCCAGTCCAGCGACGGACCCGTGACAGAGCCTTGCTGCGAGTGCGCCAGCTGCCAGGCCATCAAAGACGGCAGCTCGCTCGACGTCATCGAGATCGACGGCGCCAGCAACCGCACGATAGACAACATCAGGCAGATCAGGGACACCGTTTCGATCGCGCCTGTTTCCAGCCGCTACAAGATCTACATCATCGACGAAGTCCACATGCTGACAAAGGAGGCCTTCAACGCGCTTTTGAAAACGCTTGAGGAACCGCCGGCGCACGTGAAGTTCTTCTTCGCCACGACGGACCCGCAGAAGATCCCGCCCACCATCATGTCCCGCGTGCAGAAATTCGAGCTGCACCGCATGGATTGGAACACGCTGAACAATTACCTTTCCATGATGGCGGAAAAGGAGGGCCTGAAAGCCACGCCTTCCGCGATCGCGGCGGTCGCCAGAGCCGGCAACGGCAGCATGCGCGACGCGCTCTCGGTCTTCGACCAGGTCCTGGCCTGGGGCGGCGAAAATGTGACGGAAAAGGACGTGGCGGCGCTTCTTGGCCTGACCAACCGCGAGATCATAACGGAGCTTTCCGACGCCGTAGTCAAAGCCGACTATGAAGGCGCCTTAAGATGCGTCGGCAAAGTCATGGAGGGCGGACGCGACGCCGAGCAGTTCATTCTTGGCCTGGTGCAGTTCTTCCGCAACCTGGCCGTCCTCAAAGTGACGAGAGAGCCCGGCAGCCTCCTGGAGGAAAGCCCGGAATACCTGGCGGAATTAAGGAAAGCCTGCGAGGGCTACACCATCAGCCAGATCACTTCGGCGATCGACGAACTGCTGCAGATCCTGCCGAAACTTTCGGCTACCGAAGCGAAGCAGACCATACTGGAGCTGGCCGTCCTCAAGCTCATCCACATACGCTCGCGCATCAGCGCGGACATGATCTTCGCCAAACTGGAGGAGCTTGAGAAAGGCTCCGTGACTTTGGAAAAAGAGAAAGAAACTAAAGAACCCCAAAAGAAGACCGCTCCGGAAAGCGACGTGGCTTTGGCCAGGCAGCTTTTCCCCGGCAGCCGTTTGGATAAAAATCAATAAGCATTAAGGAAGTCAAATGAAAAGAACGCATTCCTGCAACGCCCTTAGAGGCGCGGACCAGGGAAAGGATGTTACGCTTTGCGGCTGGGTGAGACGCCGCAGGGCCTTGGGAAACCTCATATTCGTCGATCTCAGGGACAGGGAAGGCATAACGCAGATCGTCTTCGATCCGGCCGCCGCTCCCGAAGCCTATGAAGTCGCCAAAGACATCAGGGGCGAATACGTCATCTGCGTGAACGGCAAGGTTCGTTCGCGCGGCGACCAGATCAACAAGGACCTGCCGACCGGCGAAATTGAAGTCCTCGCCTCCTCCATCAAAGTTTTCAACACCGCCGAGACTCCGCCTTTTCATTTGGAAAACGAAGACCCCACCGACGATCTGAGACTGCGCTACCGCTACCTCGACCTGAGAAGAGCGCATCTGCAGAAAGCCCTTGGACTGCGCCACAAGGTCGCCCTGGCCGTCCGCAACTGCCTCGATTCCCTGGGATTCTGGGAAATAGAGACGCCCGTGCTGTCGAAGTCGACGCCCGAAGGCGCCAGAGACTACCTTGTGCCAAGCAGAGTGCATCACGGAAAATTCTACGCCCTGCCGCAGAGCCCGCAGCTCTTAAAGCAGCTTCTCATGGTGGCCGGCATGGACAAATACTTCCAGATCACCCGCTGCTTCAGAGACGAGGACCTGAGGGCCGAGCGCCAGCCTGAGTTCACCCAGATCGACCTTGAAATGTCTTTCGCCGAGAAAGAGGACGTCTTCGAGGTCGGCGAAGCCGTGATGAAGACCGCCTTCAAGACCGCCGGCTATGAGATCGAAACGCCCTTCCCGCACATGACCTGGCAGGACGCCATGGACGGCTACGGCTCCGACAAGCCCGACCTGCGCTTCGGGATGGTCATCCAGAACGTTACGGATATCTTCAAAGGCTGCGCCTTCCCGCCGTTCGCTTCCGCTCTGGAAGAAGCCGGCAGCGTCAGATGCATCAAGGTAGAGGGCGGAGCCTCTCTCCCCCGCCGCAGGCTCGACGAACTGAACGAAGTCGCCAAGAAAGAAAAAGCCAAAGGCATCTTCTACGTCAAATATGAAGCGGAAGGCCGCAAGTCCCCCATGAAAGGCCTGACCGACGAGGAATGGGCCGCGCTTGAAAAACAATTGTCCCCTTCTGAGGGCGATCTGCTGATCCTGTCCGCCGGGCCGGCTCTCACCGCCTGCAAAGGCTTGGGCGCCGTGAGACTGCAGCTCGGCCAGGAACTGAAGCTCATTCCGGAAAACACTTTCGCCTTCACCTGGATCACGGACTTCCCGCTCTTCCAGTACAGCGAGGAGGAAGGACGCTGGGTAAGCGAGCACCATCCCTTCACCTCTCCCAATTCGGAAGACTTCGACATTCTGGAATCCGACCCCGGGCATGTCAGGAGCAACAGCTACGACCTTGTCATCAACGGCTACGAAGTCGGCTCCGGCTCCGTCCGTATCCACGACTCCAAGCTCCAGGACCGCATCTTCAGGCTTCTGAAGCTTGAGCCCCAGCAGATCGAGGACCGTTTCGGCTTCTTCATCAACGCGCTCAAATACGGTGCCCCGCCGCACGCCGGCGTCGCCTTCGGCCTCGACAGGCTGACCATGCTTCTGACGGGCCGCAACAACATCAGGGACGTCATCGCCTTCCCGAAAACTCTGAAGGCCACTGACCTCATGTCCGACGCGCCCTCCACCGTCAGCCCTGAACAGCTTGACGAACTGGCCATCGCCGTAACGAGAACCGAAGAGGAAGAGCTGCAGGGATGAGATTTTCCTGGCGATATCTTCTGGTGATACCCGGGCTGTATCTGGCTTTCGCCATCCTTCCGCCTCTTATCGCCAACAACTTCATCTTCCGCGACCATGTCGCCAGGAAGATCTCGAAGGCGTTGAAATGCAGGGCGGACGTTGTCGACCTTAAGCTCACGTCCTGGACGGGACGCTTCAAGATCGACATCCCGGCGCTCGACCTTTATGAAGCGAAAGGCGACGGCAAAGCCATAATGTGCCTCGACTACATCCATTTCGAGATGTGGCCGCACCAGATATTTTCGCCCTTCTTCGGCGTGGAGAAAGGAAGCGTCCGCACTATGGAATGGGTCAGGGCCAGGGAAAGAGTCAAAACTTTCCTCTCGACCGTCCCGTACCTTAGCGTAAGCGAGCTACAGTTCTGGGAAGACGAGTCCCGCCCGGCTTATTTCCAAAGGATCCGCTTCGACGCCAAAAAGAAAAACGGCTGCCTTAATTTCAACGTAAGCTGCGACGTGGACTGCCCCGCGCTCAGCGAAAGCGCGCTCACCACGAGAGGACGCTACGAGCTTTCAAAGAAAACGCTCTTTTTGGACAGTCTGAGCTTTACGGGACACAAACGCTCCGCCGCCAAGACGATCCTGGACGGCAGGATCGTGGAGGACGTTTCCGACGTGCCTTTCACCCTGGACTGCGACTGCATCGTCGACAGTGATAAGGTGGAGCTGAACGGCATCTCGTTTATGGCGGACAGATTCCTTTCAACCGGCAGCATCCTGAAGACACGTGACGGCCTGACCTTCCTTCTTAACGGCAGCGGCAACTTCACCAAGGAGCTCGCCCAGCTCTGCGGACTGCAGCACCGCGTCTCGCATTTCGATTCGCTCGACTGCCGCTTGGAAGGCAATCCCGACGAAAGCGGAAAACTGCTTACCAAAGGAGACCTGACCTTCAAGACAGGGAAACTCTGGGGAATCGAACTGGAAGGGGCTAAGCTTTCTTTCAACGCTCTGAACGACCATCTTTCCAGCCTTTCTTTGACTTCCAGTTTCTGGCAGGGCAAGGCAACGATCAATTCCAGGGAGCGCGCCCTCAAAAAGGGATCATCGCTTCTCGAGACCAAGATAGATCTGAGCGACGTCTCCATGAGCGACATGCTAGAGCATTTCAAATGCAGCGGCAGAATGCCGGGCGGCGTCTGCTCCCTGACGTGCGACCTCACCCTAACGAACGGCAGTCTCGCCGCGCTGTTCGACGGCGGCGAGGAAACGCTTTCGAAGCTTTACGGCAAGGGCAGGATCAGCGCCAAAAACGTCAACCTCAGCTACTTTACCGACCGCGACTGGCAGGATGGCAAAGCGCCTGTTTTGCTGCAGCGCCTTCTGGGCGCCGGCGCTACCATTGCCCAGGCCAAGGAGGAGCTGCCTTTCCTTCAGCAGATCATGCAGTCGCTTGGAAAAGAGAAACTGAGGAACTACTCCGCCAGCTTCACGATCAAAGACGGCAGGATCATCTCCCCCGCCACGACTCTGAACGGAAACATGGGCGAGATAAAGGCCAGCGGAAGCTGTTCGCTTATGGGCGAAATGGATTACAGGCTCCAGATGAGGCTAAACAAGACGCTCTCCAATCAGTATGCCAAACAGCCGCTCGCTTCCCTGTTCATCCAGGACGGCGCGATCGAGATCCCGATCAAACTGACCGGCAGCATCCGCTCCCCCAAAGCCACGCTGGACCTGACGGAAGAAAAGAAAGCGCTCTTCGAGGACCGCGTGCTGCAGCTGGTGACAGACTTTTACAATGACAAGCTCGGTTCGGCCGCCAAAAGATTCCTAGGCGAAAACGAAAGCGGCGACCTCATGCAGAAAATTGAAAGCTCGGTGAAAGAACTTTTGAAGAAACTACTCTGACGATTATGCTCTCGAACATTCGCAACTTTTGCATCATAGCCCACATCGACCACGGCAAGACTACCCTTTCCGACCGCTTTTTGGAACTGACTGGCGCGGTCGCCAAAAGGGAGATGGTCGACCAGGCCCTTGACGACATGGATCTCGAAAGGGAAAGAGGCATCACGATAAAATCCCATCCGGTGAGGCTCAATTACACCGCCCCGGACGGACAAACTTACATACTGAATCTCATCGACACTCCGGGGCACGTGGACTTTTCCTACGAAGTCTCCAGGAGCCTCGCCGCCTGCGAGGGCGCGATACTGCTCGTCGACGCTTCCCAGGGCGTGCAGGCCCAGACCGTCGCCAACGTCAGGATGGCGCTCGAGCACGACCTGAACATCATTCCGGTCCTAAACAAGATCGATCTTCCCTCTGCCGACGTCGACTACTGCTCGCAGCAGATAATCGACCTGATCGGCGGGACGAAAGACGAGATACTGAAAGTCAGCAGCAAGACCGGCGAAGGACTGGAAACGCTATTAGAGCACATCATAAAGGACGTTCCCCCGCCGAAGGAGCCGGTTGACGACAAGCTCAGGTGGCTCATCTTCGACTCCGTCTACGATCCCTACAGGGGCGTCATCGTCTACGGACGCGTCTTTTCCGGCGGCATCAAGAAAGGCACGAAGGTCCGCTTCATGTCGAACGGGCTGGAGTACGAAGTGATCGAGGCCGGCACCTTCACGCCGCACATGAAAGCGGTCGACGAGATCAAGCCCGGTGAAGTCGGTTACTTCACGGCGCTCATCAGGGACGCCTCACACGTCAGGGTCGGCGACACCGTGACGGTAGCCGACGATCCGGCGCCCGAACCCTTGCCAGGCTTCAAGGAATTCAAGCCCATGCTCTTCTCGGGCTTCTATCCGGTCGACACCAGCGATTACGAGGATTTCAAGAAAGCGCTGGAAAGGCTGAGGCTGAACGACGCTTCCTTTACCTACGAGCCGGAGACCTCCATCGCCTTGGGCTTCGGCTTCCGCTGCGGTTTCCTGGGACTTCTGCACATGGACGTCATCCAGGAGAGGCTGGACAGAGAGTTCAACATGAACCTCATCGCCACGACGCCCAGCGTGATCTACCGCATCACGAAAAAGGACGGCACCGTCCTCGAGATAGACAATCCCTTGCGCTTCCCGGATCCCAGCGAGATACTGAAGGCCGAGGAGCCTTTTGTCGCCGTGAACATAATAACGCCGACCGACCGCATCGGGACCATCATGCAGCTGGCCCTCGACCGCCGCGGCGAAATGAAAGGAACCGAGTCGCTGGACCCCATGCGCTGCGTTTTGCACTTCGACATGCCGCTTAACGAGATCATCACGGACTTCTACGACAAGATCAAGAACATGACGAGCGGATACGGCAGCATGGATTACGAGCCCATCGGCTTCAGGGAGGGCGAACTGGTCAAGCTCGACCTCCTTCTGAACGGCGAGCCGGTGGACGCCTTCTCGATGATCGTGCACAAGGACAGGGCCTATCCCAAGGGACGCCTGCTGGCCGAGAGGCTGAAGGAAGTGCTGCCCCGCCAGCAGTTCGCCGTCGCGATCCAGGCGGCGGTCGGCGGCAAGGTCATCGCCAGGGAGACCATCAACGCCCTGAGAAAAGACGTTCTGGCCAAGTGCTACGGCGGCGACATAACCAGGAAACGCAAACTTTTGGAAAAACAGAAGGAAGGCAAGAAGAAAATGAAGCAGATCGGCAAAGTTTTCATTCCCCAGAAAGCCTTCATAGAAGTTTTGAAATCGGAAGACTAATGCAGAAATACGTCCAGGAAAAAAAGACCGTGGCTCTGGGAGCCGGCTTCTCGATGTTCGGGTACGTCCTGTCCACTTTGATGGGACTGCTTACGAACGTCATTCTCTACTGGCGTTTCGACCACTCCCAGGCTTCTTCCGAACTCAACATCTGGATCATAGCCTTCTCCTTCTTCGCGATCCTGGAGCCCTTCGCGAGGCTCGGCCTTTCCGACGGCGTCCAGCGCTTCATCGGCGTCCACTGGGTGGACAAGGACTGGGGACGCATCAAGGGCGTCATCAAGGGCGCCTTCCAGCTCTCGCTGGCCGCGTCCGTCGTCATGATAGCCTGCGTCTTCTTTTTGGCGCCGCACATCGCCAGCCACTATCTGAAGGGCCAGGAAGCCGCGCACACCCTCTGCAAGGTCCTGCGCTCGCTCTCCCTGTACCTTATACCGATCGCGCTGACGACCATCTCGCTCGCCGTCCTGAGAGCTCTGAACGACATCAGGCACTCCGTCTGGATCGAGACGCTCTGCCAGAAATTCGGCTGGCTCATGGTCGTGATCCTGGTAGGCTTCCTGCCTCCCAGCGAGAACCGCATCATGGGGTTGGCCTGCGGCATGGTGCTCGTCAATCTCCTCTCATTTTTGATCTCGGCGAAATGCTTTGTCAAAGCCGCGCCGAAACTGGAAGGCGTTTCGCCCATTTACGACCGCAAGGCGCTTTTCTTTTTCTCGGTGCCCTTGGTGCTGCAGGCCGCCATCCTTGTCTTCATGAAGAAGTGCGACATCATGATGCTCGGCTACTTCCACAACGCCGAGAACTATGTCTCGCAGTACAACGCCGCCGGCATCTCGACGCTCATAATAGCCAACATCCTTCTGGCCTACTCCTCGCTTTTCGCGCCCATGATCGCCAAGATCAGCAAGGAAAAGGACTACCGCCGCATGAACGAGCTCTACAAGACGGTCACGCGCTGGATGCTTTACGTAACGCTCCCCGCGGCCGGCATGATGCTGCTCTTCCCCGCCCAGATCCTTTCCGTTTTCCATCTGAGCCCCGACCCGATGCTTATTTCGACGCTCAGAGTGCTGGTCTGCGCCCAGATCGTCAGCACACTGGCCGGGCATTCCGGGACGATGATGATAATGTCCGGCTATTCCAGGATGATCCTTTACATCAACATCCTGGCGGTCTTCGCCAACGTTCTTCTGAACCTGCTTCTGATCCCGCCTTACGCCATGGTCGGCGCGGCTATCGCAACGCTGGCGGCCATCACCATAAGGAACGCCCTGGCGGTAGTCTGCACGGCTATCTTTGTAAAATCACAGCCGTTCTCCCTTTCGACCGTTACGATCTCCCTAACGGCCGCCCTTTGCGGGATATTGGCTTACTTCGCCTTCAACTACGTAAACTCCATCCTCCCCGACACCAGGCTCTTTTGCCACTGGGCCTTCCAATTGATCCTGGCCGGTGCGCTCTACGCTGTTATCTATTTGCCCGCGACCGCTTTAACTATGCACAAAGACGACCGCAGCTTCATAATCGACGAATGCATTCCGCGTGTCAAACGGGCTTTACAGAGGTAGGAGGCTTTTGATAGAATGAATAAGATAAACATTGTAAATAATTAATTAAGGGCTCTCAAGATGCGTAACATATTCCTTCTCATCGCTCTGGCGTTCTGCGTTTATTTCGGTTCCTCTCTCTGGACCTTCACCGACCCCGCTTCCTTCAGGGTCGTCGCCAATTACATCCCGCTTACGGTAATGTGCCTTACGCTGGTGATTGGCCTCATACACCTGCGCTTCGCCCTGGCCCTGACGGTCATCTTCATATTCTTCTTCGGAAACACGGCGATCTTCGACCACATGCTGTATCTGGTCTGCTCGAAGCTCGGTTTCGAGACTTTCCTGTCCAGCGCCGTCCCGGTCGGTCAGTCGATGAAGTTCTTCCAGCTGGCCAAGGTCCCCTATGAATGCGTTCTTTTGGGCCTCTTCGCCGCCTGGGCGCTGACGCGCTTCTTCGGCAACCCCGAGCTCGACTTCGAGGTCAACAGGGCCAGGACCGCCAGGCAGATGAACTTCCCGATCTTCATCTTCGGCCTCACCGCGGTCATTTCCGGCATTTACGCCGCCATCGCCCTTGACAACATTTTCATGCCGGGCTTCCTTGGAAAGATCCAGCACGCTTTCTGCTCCTTCCCCTATCCTTTCTTCAGGAAAATGGAAGCGCAGCATCTGCAGGCTCTGAGAAACGCCACGATGGTCATCGAGCTCATCGCCCTCTACACGGTCGTCATCAACGAAGTCTGGAGCGAAAAGCACATCAAGTTCTATCTTGGCTTGCTGCTCTCCATCGGCGTCGCCTCCGTATTGGTCGGCGTCGTCCAGCGCCTCTCGCTGACCGGTTTCTCCAACTACGTCTACCGCTACACCAGGGAAATACATGCTACGTTCGTTGAACCGAACTCCTGGGGCGTCTTTTTGTTCGCCCTGCTGCCCATCGGCCTCGGACTGCTCTTCGCGGGCATCGTGCCGGCCTTCTGCGGCGTAGTCGTCATACTGCTCTTTTTGCTCGGCATCTTTTTGGCCGGCTCCAAGGTCATCCTGCTCTTCGCGGGCCTTGCCCTTCTGATCTTCTTCGTCGCCACTTTGATAAAGGCCTTCCGCGGCGGCAAGATCATTCCCCCGGCTTTCGTAGGCGTTCTGGTCATCGGCTTCACGATCTTCGCCGTCGGCTCTTACCTCAACGTCGACAAGGCTGAGCTTCTCTCGACCAAGAACAGTTCCAAGAACGGCAATTTCAGCGCCAGTAAGGACGTCGACAATCCTAGCGGCAAGCCTCTCGGCCTCTTCCACAACAGCCTTTCCACTTCCATAGCCAACCAGATCGACAGCTTCAAGCAGTCGCTCTTCGAGGAGGATCCCGACGTCGCGTCCGTTAAAGGCAAGGATCTCGAAGCCAAGCTCTACGCCAAGACGAACCACAAGTCAGCCGACTGGATCACCGTCTTCAATTTCTTCAAGCCCAGGAACGGCAACTGGGATTACCTTGCCTTAGGCTGCGGCCCCAACAACTTCAAGCGCTTCTACCGCCAGTACCAGCCCAAGTACGTCAAGGAATCCAGGAACGGCGCCGGCAACATTTTCCTGCAGGCGCTGGTCGACCAGGGCATCTTCGGCTTCGCCGCGCTGCTCATAATCACTGTCATCACGATCAGCGTGGCCTTCAGCAACGTGGACCACACCATCTCGCCGAGGACTTCCCGAGTCCTGGCCTGGATGTTCACCTTCCTGGTCTTCGGCTGCCTGTTTGAGAATTCTTTCGCGCAATACCAGATCGCCGCGCTCTACTGGTTCCTCTGCGGCCTTATCATGGTGAACGCCGCGACGACCAACCGCGACTACCAGCCGACCTTCAAGGTCCTTTACGTTCTGCTTCTCATCCTTGTGCTTTTGGGCGCGGTCGCCGTCTTCTGGCCGAAGATCGTCTCTCATCACAACGAGAAACGCTCGCTTGACGCCGCCATCACCAGACTTGAAAGCATAAGGGGCGCGGACCTTTCCGAGGAAGAGGCCGAAAAACTGTACGCCAAGCGCGAGCTCGGCTTCAATTACAACAACATAGGCCGCTGGAGCGACAAGACCTCCTTCATGATCGTGAAGCCTGAGAAAGGCAAACGCGTCATCAGAATGGAGACCGCCTGCGCCCATCCGAAACTCTCGCCCGAGTTCCCCATCGACGTCGAGGTCCTCATCGAGAGCGAACCGGCCATGAAGTTCACTTTCACCAACAGCTGCCTGAAGACGCTGGAATACGACCTCGGCCGCACGAGCCAGATCAGGTCCCTCTTCCAGGAACAGGACTACATCGTAGTGGAGATCAGGAACAGCCAGACCTTCGTTCCCGCCGAATTCTATCCCAACCTCACCAACCAGACTTACAACGTCGGCGCCTTCATCGGAAAGATAACTTTCCACGAAAAGCAGACTCTGCCTTCGGAAGAAGACATGGAGATCGAGGAAAGCGAGCCCGAGGAGACTGAGGAACAGGAAGAAGTCGTCGCTCCCGTCGAGGAAGTGAAAGAGGAAACCAAGAAAGAGATCGAAGTCCCCAAGGAGACCATCTTCGGCGACAAAGTCGGCGAAGAGGAACTGGACGAGACTCTGAAGGAAATGAGCAATTTCGAGCTGGAACTTCCGCAGTGATATGCGCGTTCTCTTCGACGCATTCCCCCTTTTGGCCCCCAAATCGGGCGTCGGCTATTACACCCTGAATCTTCTGAAAGCGATGTCCAGGGACTATCCCCTTGATGAGCACGTCTATTTCTACGGGCGCCGCTTTTCCAAGGAGATATTGGACAACGCCCCCGCTTTCGACGCCGGCTTAAGGAAAGCCCTGAAAAAGTGCTTACCGAAGCCCTACCGCATCACTCAGCCGATCAAGGAAATGTTTTTCAAGCTCGGCGCTGGAAGGCAGAAGGCTGACATTTACCACGAGCTGAATTACGTTCCCCTGCCGTACAATGGTCCGCAGATAGTTACGGTCTTCGACATGTCTCTCATAAGGTATCCCGAAACGCATCCCAAGGACCGCCGCGCGTATTTCGAAAGCTACTTTAAAAAGCGTCTCGCGAACGCCAGCCACTTCATCACCATCAGCGACTTCTCGAAAAGGGAGCTGACGGAGCTTTACGACGTCCCGCCCGAAAAAGTGACGACGATCTACCTTGGCGGGCTTGAGTTCACGAAAGAAAATCCCAATTTCACGGAGAAGCTGCCGGAGAAATATTTCCTCTACCTGGGCAACCTGGAACCGCGGAAAAACATCCCCATGCTTCTGAGAGCCTACGCCGAGGCCAAGGCGAAGGAAAAAGACCTTCCGAAACTGATCCTGGCCGGTTCCCCTACCTGGCTCTCCGACGAGATCTTCGAAACGATCAGGGAAAAAGGGCTCGGCGATTCCGTCATAGTAAAAGGCTACGTTCCCCTGCCGGATCTTCCGCACTACTACAGGAACGCCCTGGCTTTCCTCTTCCCCTCGAAATACGAAGGCTTCGGGCTCCCGGTCCTGGAGGCGATGGGCGAAGGGACTCCCGTCATCGTGTCCGACTCGACTTCGCTTCCCGAAGTGGTCGGAGACGCCGGACTGCTTTTACCCTGCGACGAGGAGGAGCTGTGGACCAAGGCGCTGCTGGACGTTTTCCAAAACGACGCTCTCAGGAGTGATCTTTCCCGAAAAGCCGCGGAAAGAGCGAAGCTTTTCTCCTGGGGGCAGTGCGCCAAGGAAACGCGCGCCGTCTACGAAAAGACCCTGAGTCTTTACTTTTGACCGCTTTTCTGATACTATTTCCTCAACCTTACTTTTAACCCCATTTGTAGGAGAAATTATGGCTTACAAGATCAGCTCAGAATGTCTTTCCTGCGGCGCTTGCGCTTCCGAATGCCCCCAGGGCGCCATCGCGGAAGGCGAAGGCCAGTATCAGATCGACCCGGCTAAGTGCGTGTCCTGCGGCCTCTGCGCCAGCGTCTGCCCTGCCGGCGCCATCAGCGAGGAATAATAAAACTTTGCTCCTTTCGTCTAGTGGCCTAGGACATGTGGTTCTCATCCACAAAACAGGAGTTCGATTCTCCTATGGAGCGCCAAAATTTAAGACACCCGAGAGGGTGTCTTTTTTTTGCCTCCCACAAAAAAGAACAAAATGGTATAATCTACTATAAAACAAAATAGGAACACATGAACACGGAAAAAATAACTGACGCCCAGAGAATCGAACTCAACTGCGTAGGCTGCGGCCACGCCGTGGAATTCTCCCTTCTCGACCTCAACCCCGACACGCCGCTGACCTGCAAGGAATGCGGCAAAACTTATTCCTTCACCCCGGAACTGGCCGACCAGATCAAACGTTTCAGCAAACTTTTGGAAACGGTCTACGAATCCAGGGACCTTCTCGGACAGGCCAGCATCGGAATAAAAGTCAAGGACGAGGAAGTCAAGATCCCCTACCAGCTCCTTCTGACAAGGCTCAATTCGCTTCTCAGTCTCAAGATGGGCGACCAGGAGATGACTTTCCGTTTTCGCGTCAATCCCATAGCGGTTTTTGAAAAGAAAGAGTAAATGGGCTTCCTGCGCAAGATCTACGACTGGGTCATGAGATGCGCGCCTTCGCCGTATGCGCTCCTTGCTCTCAACCTGCTCTCCTTTTCAGAATCATCGTTCTTTCCCATACCGCCCGATCCTCTTTTGATCGCCATGTCGCTGGCGAAGCCGAAGCGCGCCCTCTGGTACGCGCTCTGGTGTTCCGTCTCGTCGGTGCTTGGCGGAGTCTTGGGCTACGTTATCGGCGCCTTTCTTTGGAGCGTGACGAAGGATTTCTTCTTCACCTACGTTCCGGGCTTCACGCCCGAAGGTTTCGCGACGGTCGAGCAGCTGTATCTGAAATACAGCTTCTGGTGCGTCTTCGCCGCCGGTTTCACGCCCATCCCCTACAAGATCTTCACCATCGCCTCAGGCGTGTTCGGAATGGCCTTCTGGCCTTTCATAATCGCCTCGGCCGTCAGCCGCTCGGCCCGCTTCTTCCTGGTCGCGGGACTGATCAGGATCTTCGGCGAAAAAATAAAAGCGTTTATCGACAAATATTTCAACATATTAACCATAGCGTTCCTGATCCTTCTCATCGGCTGCTTCGCGGTCTTCGGATTCCTGAAGAAAGGCGATGAACAGAAGGAGGACGGAGCGTCCACGTTAAAAACAAGCGAGGTCTCTGAATGAAAAGATCTTCCCTTACCACAATAGCTATCCTGGCACTTATGCTTAGCGCCTGTACCGCCATGCAGCGCGGCGGTCTTATAGGCGGTCTAATCGGAGGCGGCATGGGCGCCGGCATCGGCGCGGCCGGCGGAGGCGTCGGCGTCGCCATCGGCGCTGGCGCGGGCGCTGGCGCGGGTCTTCTGACCGGCGCGATCGCCGGCGAAGCCTACGAGATCCACCGTGCGCGCATGCTCGAAGACTACGCGGACGTAGACAAGTACAGCGGCGAAGCCAAAGTCTCCACCAAGGTGGTCGCCAAATATGAGAAACAGCTGGCGAAGATGGAAGCCAGGACCAAGATGATGGCCGCCAAATACGAAGAGATCGTGGCCAAGAGCTACGTTCTGGCCAACAACATCCAGGCTGACGGACGCTACGTTCAGGTCGAGACGACCAAGGAAGGCACGACTCAGATCACGATGCTCTCCGAAGTCCTCTTTGACGAAGGCAGAGCGCAGCTAAGGGAAGCCGTCTATCCCGTGCTGGAAGAAGTCGGCCGCGTCGTCAATTCCGAATATCCCAACTTCCTGGTGGCCATCGAAGGACATACGGACAGCAACGAACTGCCGGAAGGCTCCAACTTCATGTCCAACTGGGAACTCTCGGCGGCCAGAAGCCTGGCGGTCCTGCACTTCTTGGAGAAGCAGGGCGGCGTCGATCCTAAGCGCATGGCCATTTCCGGCTATTCCGCCAACAGGCCTGTCGCGAGCAACGCCACCGCTGACGGTCAGCGCCTGAACCGCCGCGTCGTGATCACCCTGATCCCGACCGACTTCGGTTCTCCGCTTTCCCAGGATGAGCAGCTGAACAACACCGTGAACGGCATCATGGAATCCACGATGCCGACCGCCCCGCAGAGCGGCACCGTCCCCGTCCCGGATTACGGACGCGGCGGCTCCACCGGACTTGACATCGCCCCGGACGGAACGCTGCCCGGCGCGGCACCGCAAAGCGAAGCCGAAATGCTCAACAACCTTCCCGCTTTCCCAACCATTGACTAGTAAGGAGATATAATATGCGCAAGTTTGCTTTACTATCCGTACTTTCCGCTCTTACTTTCCTAATGTTTGGCTGCGCGACCAGCGAGGTGACGTATCCTCAGCCGCTGGCCCTGAACAACGGCGCCTTCGAGGGCAAGACGATGTGCATCATGGCCTACGGCGAGCCGACCGACAACTATGAAGAGCTTTCCGAGACTTACCACCGCTGGTGGCTCCCCCGCTTCATCTATGGCAGCGGCGAAGTGACCGTGCTCGATCATCCTTACGTCAACGATGACGGCCAGGTCTTCCAGGACAACACCAACGAGGCTTTCGCCGAAGCCATTTTCAACCGCCTGAGAGGATACTCCATCTTCAAGCGCGTTGTCACTGTCAAAGACAGGGCTGAAGCCGACGAGTTCAACTACGACTACCTTCTGGTCTTCCATATCAACGAATGCTACGCCAAAGGACTCGGCGCCAACGCCAACTTTGTTGAATGGTCCACCATCGAAGGCAACGTCAACGTCTCCGTCTTCGTTTACGACCTGAAGGCTAACCAGAGGATCAGCGAGCAGAACATCCAGTCCACCGCCACCTCGACCTACGCCTGGGCGACTCCCGACGTCAGGGAATATCTGAGAAGAAAGCTTCTGAAGGGCACGACCTTCCACAACGCGGTCTCACAGATAACCTTCTAAAAAAAGAAAAGCCCCTTCAAAAGGGGCTTTTTTCTATGCGCGTCGTCCACGTCGGAAAATACTACTGGCCCTATCAAAGGGGCATCGAAACTTATCTCAAAACCCTTGCGGAAGGGTTGTCGTCTCTTTGCGACCTTACCGTTCTGGTCAGCAACGACAAATGCGAGACGGTTGAGGAGGAGATTTGCGGCGTGCGCGTCGTAAGGCTAGCGAGAAGTCTTCATCTCAACAGCACGGATTTCCTTTTCGGGCTTCCCAAAAAACTGAAAGAACTGAAGCCCGACATCGTCCACATCCATCTTCCCAACCCCTGGGCTGAGACAGCCTGGAAAATGGCCGGAAGACCTGGGCGCCTCTTCATCTCCTATCATTCCGACATCATCAGGCAGAAATTTCTTCTGAAACTGTACGCGCCCTTCCACCGTTCCACTCTGGAAAGCGCCGAAAAGATAATCGTCGCCACTCCCAACCACATCAAGTATTCCCCCTTCCTTTCCAAACTGCCGGAAGAAAAGCTTGAGGTCATACACTACGGTCTTCCCGCCATTGATTTCCCCGCTCCCCAAAAGCAGGAGCGCCCATTTGTTCTCTCGGTCGGCCAGCTCGTTTATTACAAGGGCTTCGACGTTCTCATAAAAGCCGTTGCCGACGTCCCTGACCTCGACCTTGTGATCGTGGGCTGCGGCCCGCTGGAAGAAAAGCTAAAAAAACTCGCGGCGGACCTGGGCATCGATGATCGCGTGAAGTTCCCCGGCCACGTTTCCCAAAGCGAGCTGCTTCAGTATTACGCAGACTGCGAATTCTTCGTCCTGCCCTCCACTTTCCGGAGCGAAGCTTTCGGGATCGTGCAGCTGGAAGCCTTCCAGGCCGGCAAGACCGTCGTTAGCGCCGATCTGCCCTCCGGCGTCCCCTACGTCAATCAGAACGGCAAAACCGGGATAGTTGTACCCCCCGGCGACGTCAAGGCCCTAAATGAGGCCGTGAAGGCCCTCCACGGCGATCCTGAGACCAGGTTGAGACTTGGTTCCGCGGCCAGGGAAAGGGCGCTCTCCGATTTCTCCGCGGAAGAAATGGTGAATAGGACTTTCGCGCTCTATTCGCCCAGGGCCTGATCTACTTCTTTCAAGGCCTCGTCGACGAGGCGTTTCACTTCGGGAAGCTTGTTCTTCAGCTTTTTAGCGGTCAAAAGTTCTTCTCTTGCGCCTTTGAGATCCCCCATCCCGGCCAGACAGCAGGCCAGATTATAGTGGGCCTCGACGGTCTGGGGACGCAGTTCAATGGCTTTTTTGAGATACGGCAGAGCCTCAAGATAGCGCTCTTTTCCCATAAGCGCCTGGCCGACATTGGCGTTCACCCTGAAGTTTTCGGGCGAATATTGAAGATTGTCCCGCCAGATCAGCTCCGCGTCGCTCCAATAGAAATTGCGCCTGAAGGACAAGGAAACGAAGAGCAGAATGACAACGATCAGAAAGACCGCGTTGTAGAGATTCTTTTTCGGGAAGAGTGTGAAGACGACGGCGATCAGTATCCCGGGCAGCGCGCAGTAAAGGCGGTGCTCGTAAAGCCCGTTGGGAATGAGCGTAGCCGCCGGCGCCAGGGCAAGCGCGAAAAAGCCCAGCCCGAAGGCGAGGTACGGCCACCTTTTCCGGTTGATCCAGGCGAAGACCGCCAACGCCAGCCAAAACACTATCGCCAAGATCACCCATGGCGAAGCGAAGCCTTCCAAAGGCACGTCGTACTCCAGCCTCAAACCGAACGGCCAGAAGCACAGTCTCAAATAGACGGCCCAGACTTTGAACTGCGTGGCGAAATAAGACCAAATATCCGGCGTATCAGCGTAAAGCCTTCTCAGCGGCGAAAAGTCGAAACTCGTTCCTTTCCACACTCCCGCGAAACGCAGGACAATAAGGCAAAGGACGACGAAGGCAGCCGCCGCCAGCGCGAGGTATTTTTTATTCTTGGCGAGGAAAGGTTTCAGGTCTGCGGACGCGAAAACAAAATATCCCAAGAGCGCGATGAGCGGCGCCACCGCCATGTTCTCTTTGCAAAAGAGTCCTGCTATAAGGACCATGACCGCCGGAATGTAAAACAGCTTGTTTCTAAGAGCCAGCAGAAGGAAGATCAGGTGCGCCGCTATGAAAGTGAAGCACAGCAGTTCCAGCCGCTGAACAATGTAGGTCACCGCCTGCGTCTGCACGGGATGGACTAGAAAGAGCGCGGCGCACATGAAGGCCGGAAAACGCTTCCCTTCGTTATCTCCGTTAGCTTCCTGCAAAAGCAGAAGAAACCAATAGATTAGGAAGCCGTTCAGGATATGGATGAAAAGATTGGCAAGGTGATACCAGAAAATGTCGAGCGCGCAGAGTTGGTAATTTGTCCAGAAAGTCAGGAAGGCCAGGAAGCGCCCGGGCGAAAAGCGCCAGAGCTTCAGAAGCGACCCGCTCCTCAAAGCTTCGTTATCGACGATGCAGCGGAAATCGTCGAACTGCCAGGTCCCCTGGAAAGAGGAAACATAGGCCGCGGCGGCAAGAAGCAAAAGCAGAAGAAGATCAAAAAGCCAGCGCTTACTCTTCACCGTCCGTTTTCTCCCCCAGTTCGTAAACGGCCAGACCGTCCACGTCGCTGACAAGATGGAAGGGCACGCCCTGCTCTTCGAGGTAACCTTTCACGACCGGCGAAATGAAAAAGTTTCTTTTGCCAGTGACAACTTCATCCCTGACCGCGACGTTTTTGGCAACGAGTTTCGGGTGCGCGGCGAGATGATAACGGTAATACTCCCCGTCGGTGTAAACGTCGCCGGTCACCAGCACGCTGCCATGCGGAAGCGCTCCGAAAGCCTGGGCAAGTTTCGCCGCCTCAAAAGAACTTCTTCTTGCGGGAACATGCTCGAAACTGTGGACAGCCATGACGAGGATGCCGATGAAAAGCAGAGGGCAGAGCAGAAGGCGCATTTCCTTCGCCTTGGAAATGTAAACGAAAGCGCAGGCCAAAAAGACCGCGATATAGGCGTTGACCAGCCAGAACCACTGCGCGATGTAAAAGTGGAAGCTTGGAACGCAAAAGAGCAAAGTCGCGAGGAGAGCGGCAACAGCCGTCGTGTTTTCAAGCGTGGCGAACGTTTTCGTCTTTCTGAAGAAAAGGCCCAGAAGCAGAATGGGAATAATGAAAAGGCTGAGCGCGGAGAAAAGGAAAAAGGCGCGGCAGAAATCAACAAAGCCTGCTCCGTAACCGGAAAGCGGCTGCACGAAGTAGTTGCTCCAGAACTGACCGTTAAGGACCGCGCAGAAAAGACTCTTCCAAAAGTCCTCGCTTCTCAGATATTCGCAGCTCTCCCCTCTCTGGAAGGAAGCGACGGCGTAAAGATACGGAAGGAGACCGCAAGCTAACCCCAAAGCCGATCCGGCAAGAAACGCCTTGCCTTTCCCCACCCTGAAAAAGTAAAGAGCGGCGAAGGGAAAAAGCAGTGCGAAAAACCAGAGCGCGAGAGGATCGTGGAAAGCCAGAAGGCCGCAGGGAATAAACTTCAAATAAAGCGGGACAGATTCGTTGACAAAGACGGCGTAGGCGAAAAAGAAAAGGCAAAACGACAAGGAAACAGGCGTCACTTCCGTCGCGGCCGTGACAAGAAAAGGCAGAAAACTCACCGCCAAAACAGCGAAGAAAGTGAAGAACCTATCCTTGATGCGGCGGCTCAGCGCGTCCCAAAGGAATACCAGGCCCAGCGACACGAGCAGTGCGGAAAGCAGGGAAAGATTAGCACCCGGTTCGTAGAGGAAATTCAGATGTGAAAAGACGCGAAGCAGCAGCGTGTACAGAGGGAAAAGCGGCGTATGAGGCAAGCCGCCCTCCAGAGCGATGCGGACATATTTCGCGGAATCCGCGGAAGCAAGCGCTCCCCCCGGCCCGTACTGCAGACGGAAAACTAACTGGGAGAGGATGAGAAAAAAGAGCGCTGCGCCCGCGCAGAGCGGGCGCAGAACTTGAAGACGATCTGAAAATTTAGTAGACAAACTCGGTCACTATTTCGATGGACGGATTAAGGCTGTTTTTGACCGGGCAGGCCTTGGCCGCGCCCTCCAGCCTTTTCTTCATGGAGTCTTCCAGAGCGACCTTGGGGAAAATGACTTTCACCTTGAAAGTCTTCACGGAGGCCGGAGACTGCTGCATCTCTTTCCCTACTTCCACCGAAAGGCCGGTCATGTCGATATTCTGCTGGGCGGCCACGAAGCCGATCATGCTGGCCGTGCAGGTCGCCAGGGCGGCGGAGAGCACGTCGGTCGGAGAGAAGACGCCGGGAGTTCCCTTGGCGTCGGTCTCGATGGAAGTTTTAGCGCCGGCCAAGGTGGCGGTGCACTTAAGGTCGCCATTGTAAGCGGCAATTGCGGAAATAGCCATAAATATTCCTCAATGATTAACGGTTACGGCGCGCTAAAGCAAGGAGCGCCAAAATAATGAGCGACAGAGCAGCCGGTTCAGGCGTCAGGACGAAGTCCTTGTAGAAGGAGCATTCCGGCGTGAAAGTGAAGTTCTGGTTGTCGTATTCCGCGGGCTTGATCCTCAAGACCGTCGTCTGGCCCTCGCCGAGATAGATGTCGAAGAACGGGAAACCGTTCATATTGTGGCGCTGGACGATGTTCTGGGTCTTGTGGTTCACGACCTGCAGCTGCGCGTTGGTCACGATCTCCGTGCCGGTCCCGTACAGCGAGCCGGAGATGTAAGGCGTATATCCCGTCATCTTCACGGGGATGGTGGGCGTGCCGGAAGAGACCGTGACGTTGGTCACGTACTGCTCCCTGTCCTCATACCTTATGGTCATGTAGTAATCGCCGTAAGGCAGAGTGAAGGCCGTGGTGCGGCCCTGGGCGGTGACGAGGCTCTGGAAGTTCGCGATCTGACCCACGCCGCCAACCAGCGGGAAGCCGGAATTGATATCCGAGACGTTGGCGTAGATGAAGCCATGGCTGGAAGTGGCCGGCGTCTCGAAGACCACGCTGGCCGGACCGTTGGTCAGGGCGACCTCCGCTACGCGGCCTTCGTAGCCGTCGTGGGAGAGGCTCAGCCTGACAATGCCGGCGGGCACCGCGTCGAAAATGAAGGTGCCGTCCGCCTTGTTGGAGACCGAGAAGGCGAAGTTGTCGCCCACGGCTCTGATGACAGCGCCGCCCAGATATCCGCTGCCGAAATATGTGTTGGTCGTGACCACGCCGCCGATGGAATAGTTTTCGGGAGGCGCCGGCTCGGCTTTTTCCACGGTCAGTTTGAGGATCTTGGGAGCGCTCACGGCCGTGTCGCTGGCGGCGTAGGCGGCGAAATAATAGACGCCGGGCACCGCGGTGGAGCATTTCACTTCCTCGCCCTCTTCGGACCTCAGGACGTTTCTGGTTGTGTTGAAGGGATCCTGGCGCCAGAGGACGCGCTTACCCATGACGAAACTGGTCTTCATGGTAACGTCCTTGCCGGATGTGACCGTCTTTTCCGTGGTGCCGTCGTCGAAGGTCGCGGAGAGCGAGAGAGGCTGCGTGCCGTCGAAATAGAAGGCCGTGCTGTTCACGGTGCCGTTTCCGTCGCTGATCTGGCACTGGACATAATAGGGACGGTCTTTCTCGAAGGTGTGCTCGATCGCGCCGATCTCCTGCCAGATCGTCCAGCCGGCGCCGTTGTCCCAGTTGTAGCGGACCTGGAAATCATCCCTTTCGAAGGGGACCACCACTGGGAGATACGTGACGGTCAGGTTATTTCTGGAGGTCTCCTCCAGATAGACGCTGGGAACGTTGTCCTTGATGGTCAAGGTCGTTTCGGCGGAGTTGAGCACAGCGCCCGTGCCCTTTTCCAAATTGAGTTTCAAAGTGTGCTCGCCCGGCTCCCCTGTTGCCATGATGCTGTCCATGAAGCTGGCGTTGGCCTCGTCTATAGGCTCGCCGTCCAGGAACCATCTGTAGCGGTAGCCGCCCATGGTGCCGGTGCCGTCAAGATTGAGTCTGGAGCCGCGGTTGGCCAGGTACGGGCCGTTGGGATTGACGATCTGATCCTCGATGGCCGGGGCCTTCACGGTGACGGTGTATTCGGTCTCATCGATGACCACCTTGATGGCGAAGTTCTTGGCCATGCCGCCGGTCTTCAGAGGATCTATCTGCAGAACGACCGGCACGGAACCGCTCGCGGTGGGATTGATGGTCCCGGTCCTGGGCCTGACCTTCAGGGAATCGAAGGAATTGTTGATGACAAAGTCGCAGGGCACGGAGCCAAGGTTAGAGAGAAGCAATACGCCGCTGCGGCAGTTTTCCAGCGTAATTTCGGAGGGCACCACGGGACGGGGCGAGGCGCCTTCGATGGAATGCGTGATAGTCGTTTCGGTCACGGCGCCGTAATTGTCCCTGACCTGGCATTTCACAGTGTAATCGCCGCTTCTGTCGAAGGTGTGCCTGGCGAAATAATAGTTCGTCCAGTCGGAATAGCCGCCGCCGTCGCCGAAATCCCAGCGGATGTCGAGGGAGTCGTGGATGCCGGGGTCGGTGGGATCGGCGCTGAAGATCTGCGGAACGTTGACCATTCTTGTCTCCGCCTCGCTCCAGATAGCCACGTGCGGATAGGCGTTGGTCACGTGCAGCACCGTATAGTTGGTGCAGATGCAGGTCCTGAACTGACGGTCTGTCACTCTCACCTCAACGTCATAATCGCCGGGCCAGTAGATCTGGTCTTCCTTGTAATCATAGTAATAGAAGTTGGTGCTGAAAAGCGTCGTGTCGCTTCCCACGAGCCAGCGCACGGCCGGGAAATAGCCCTTGCTGCCTTCCGCGGACAGATGCGCCGCCTGGCCCTGGCCGATCGTGTATTCGCCGTTGCATTCCGCGCTGACGTCGGGGATGCCCCTGACGCCCTTACGGGGTTCCGGAGTCGGGAAATCGCCGGTCAGCCAGTAGTAGTAGGTCTGGCCAACTACGCAGTCGTTGTCGTCGTAAGCCTGGAAGGTGTTGTCCCCTTCCCTCACCTTAACGGCCGTGGCGATATCTTCCACTGTGTTGCGCCACAAAGAGACGTTCCCTTTCGTGGTGTTGCGCCAGCGCAGCCTGATCTTGTCGTCCCCGTTCATGCAGATAAAGCCGTAAGGCACGGCTCTGTTCTTGATCGAGTCGAAGGTGTAGCCCAGGCAGAATTCGTCGAAGGTCATCTTGAAGCCGGAAGGCGCATAGAGATACAGACTGGAGAAGCTGGAGCCCCAGTAAGAGTAGCCGTATTTATGGAAAGCGCAGTCGCTCGTTTTCGGTTCCTCGCTCATATCCGGGTTGACCCACAGATAAACGTCCGTATAAGCGTAGCCCGCATCGTTGGTCGTTATCGTGCAGCGGGCCAGATAATGGGCCGGCGTTCCGAAGTTATGCTTGATGCCCGTGCCGAAATCGAACACGTTGACCGAGCCGTCCTTGTAGAAAGTGAAGGCTTCGTACGATCCGCCGAGCCTGAAACCGCCGTAGCCGTAAGAGCCGCCCTCTTCGTCCATGTCGGCCCAGACCGAGAGCCAGATGTCATTTCCCGCGAGCGTGTCAAGAGAGGCGGGAGAATATTTCATCCAGTTGATGAAACGCCTGGTGGTGGCCGTTTCGGAAGATTCGTTGCAGATCCTTAGGCTTCCGCCTTCATGCATGGCGGAATCGTCGCCGAGATCCCTGTCCTGAATGAAGAAAATGTTGGAAAGGCAGGAATACCAGGGGCTCGCGAAACCGCAGCCGGCTTCCTTGAACATCAAGCCGCTGCCGATTGGGTAATTGAAGCTCTCATGCAGGATCATGTCCCCCGCCGCGTGGTAAGGCACGGAGCGGTAGCGCGAGGCGTAACGGCGCGTCTTCTCCCAAGTCAGGGCCACCTGGCACTTCAGGTTCGTGGAGATGGGTACTCCGTCGTAGAAAATATTGGTGGAGCTGAAATAGTTGAAGATGCCGTTTGATCTGGCCAAGACCGAGCCGTACTCCATGGGCGCGCCCGGAGGCGTGTTGTGACAGCCGTGGCTGTGCTTGAAGAGTCCGCCGCTGCTCGTGCCGGTCTCGTCGTAGTGCTGGCCGCCCATGTTGTGGCCGTCCTCGTGGATCCAGCCGGTGGTGTTGACGAAGTTCACGTCCATGCAGTTATTGGCGGAGCTCTCGCTGCCGGCCACGCCGCCCGACACGTAGGCCAATCCGGTGTAGGTCGGCATCAGAACGGCAATCGAGCACATGTCGGCGCCGTAGCGGGCCCTCAGCTGCTCGATCTGTTCGAGACCGTTCCTGGAGTTGCACAGGCTGCTTAAGGCCAGGCTGGAATTGCAGATCTGACCGACAGGATTGGGATAATCGACGAGCTGGGAATGCGCGAGGTTGAAGCAGGATCTGACGTGGCTGTTGCTAAGAATAAGCGTTCCCAGAACGATGCCCTGCGCCATGACGTTGTTGATGCCGCCGCGGTCCATCGCCTCGGCCACCGCTTCCTTGGTGTAGACGATCATGTAGTGCTGGGTGACGTACTCGTCGCACTGCCAGTCGTTGGTGTAATACTGCTCGGCCTCGATTCTATCCATGACCTGTCTCACGCCGTCACGCGCGATAACGTCGTCGATGGGTCCGTCGCAGCCGCCGCAGGTGAACGTCTTCTTGACAGGAGGCAGGGACATCAGCCCTTTCGTGTGGTTGTAGAGTATCGCGTACTCATGGTTGAGGTAGGTGTAGTCCGCCTGTCCCAGCATCTGGTCCTGGTCGTAGGTGAAGCGCCAGATCTCGTTGTAGCCGTTGTTGCGGGGCTGGAAATAGCCCGCCCTGACTTCCACTAGGTTGATGTCGCGGTAGGCCACGGTGCAGAGTCCGGTGAAGACGCCGTCGGGCGTTTTCATAAAGAGCGTGTCGCCCACTTGCAGGGCTTTCACCTGATCGGGCAGATCCTCGTCCTGCAGATTCGTGATGTTGCCGCTGCCGTAGCCGCTTGAAAGGGTGGGCGGCTGCTCGCAGGTCATGTCGACCGTTAAGACCTTTTCATTTTTGGGGACGCTGGCGAAGGCGCAGACGGCCAGAAGAAAACTGAGCAGAAATACTCTTTTCATGATGGTTCCTGTATTGATTATTTGTTTTTTATTTTATCATTCTTAAGTTTATCAGCTATCATTCTCCGAACTTCCAAACTCTCTTCGCCCACCGGCATCAGGATCCAGCTGTGCATGACGGCCTTGCCGATTTTCAAGGTGGCGTCTATCCCCTTCCTTTTCGCCAGCTCGTAGAAGCGGATGGCGTGGGCGGCGAAGACTTCCTTGCTGCCGGTAAAAATATCCGTGGGTGGGAAGCCTTCCATATTCCCATGGTACGGGTCGCATTCGTTGTGGACTGCCTCGGGGCCGGGGCGCAGGAAAACGTTGAGATTGTCTATGAGTTTCAAAGGTATCAAGATGTCGTCGGGCGCCAGGATGGCCATTTCCTCTTTGCAATTCTCCTCACTGACATCGATGTGCGCTGGAGAAAAAATGAAGAGATGGCTGGGCATAGGGAGACCGTTGTCCCTTGACCTGTAGCAGACCGTCAGGCAAAGCGCGCAGCCGGCGGAATCGCCGAAGAAAGCGATATCCTCCGGCTTGTAATGTTTCAGCATTTCCTTGTAGGTCAGATAGCAGGTGGTGGTGGAACGGTACATGTCCGTATCCGGCAGCAAGGGATAATCCGGGAACCAGACGTCCCTTTCGCCGTGCTTCATGAGGTAGCGCGCCAGATTCCAGTGCTGCAGCATGGGCGGCAGGATCATGCCGCCGCCATGGCAGAAGAGCAGCGCCTTGCCGTTCCCCTTCTCCTGATAAAGGACTTCGCAGTGGCGGCCGTCCTCCAGGGGAAGCGATTCCACTTTCTCGACAACCTGCAGCAACTTTGGCGCGTAGGTCTCCTTCCAACTAGTCTTGTTGTCCAGCTTCTTTTTCAGCTCGTCGGCTTCCTTGGCGAAAAGCCGCTTGGGGCCGAAGGTCTTGGCAATCATCGCCTGCACCCTGTAAACAAAGCTCGGCGTGACCGTGGCGTTGATGTTGGTTATCTCGGCGAAATGCGCGGCCACCGCTTTTTTGTATTCCGGCGAGAAATCGAAGGGATGCCGCGACTTCATGACGTCCATCGCTTCGTAAAAGGCGTTGGTCGATCCCTTGTCCAGGAAATAGCGCT
>JAEEGH010000885.1_pt1 | contig 91762 bp, 74 predicted proteins | sample 9134181 | NCBI WGS metagenome assembly JAEEGH01 (sample SAMN16246544, study PRJNA631951) | gut metagenome | biome: gut microbiome; feature: rumen; material: DP-attached | host: Bos | place: Iran: Karaj | collected 2018-10 | reverse complement strand
CTTTCTGCTTTTCTGCAATGGAAGATGCTGTTGACCGTGTTCTTGACGCCGTTGAAGAAGGCGAGAAAGTTCTTGTCTTCGGTGACAGAGACGCGGACGGAATTACAAGTACCACAATACTTTACGAAGCCTTAAAAGAAATGAAGCTTGACGTACGCTGGCGCATACCGACCGGCAACGATCCGTACGGACTTACAATTCAGGCTGTAGATGAATTTGCCGCCGATTACGGAAGCCTTATAATTACGGTAGACTGCGGCATTGCAAACAACGCAGAAATTGCGCATGCAGCCGAACTCGGAATCGACGTAATCGTGCTTGATCACCACAATCCGCAGGAAGAGCTGCCCTCGCCTGCCATCATCATCAATCCGAAGGTGCCTTCGTGCAATTACCCTTTCGACGGGCTTTCGGGTTGCGGCGTTGCTTATAAATTCATAACGGCGCTCAGATTTGCAAAGAACGAGCTTTACAAGCAGCAGATTTGTCTTCTTAATGTAAGGCCTGTAAACGATGCTTACGTTATTGAAGCTGTAAAAATCATAAACTGCTGCGAAACAGACCGTATAACAGAAACTATCGTTTCTGGGCTTGTCTCTATAACACAGACAAGACTTCTGCCTTTCCTTCAGGGTCAGCAGATTTTCGTCTGGGATGAGCCTCTTCAGAAAAAGCTTCTTGCAAAGATTTTTGGCAACGGCGTTGAATTCAATATGCTCGATATAAGACCTGAAATTGCAAAAGTGATTCCGGGTATTGCAAACTTAAGCCTTCTGCGGCTTGCACCTATGTCAAAAATCGCAAAATTCTCTGAAAAAGAACCGACAGAGCTCGACGGATTCTTCAATATTTTCGTTACATTTGTGCTGAAGAAAATCTCGCTTTATTCTCCGAGAGACGAACAGGATTTACAGCTTGTCGCTTTGTCAACGCTTGCCGACCTGATGCCGCTCAAAAACGAAAACCGAATTCTTGTACGACTCGGACTTAATGCAATGAACAAAGGTAAAATCCGCTACGGTTTGTCTGAACTTTTTGCAAGACAGAACATGCTCGGTAAACGCATCAGTACCACAGACCTTACATGGAACATTACACCTGTCTTAAATGCAGGCGGCAGACTCGGCCATCCGGAAACTGGCGTAGAGCTGTTTCTTGAGCAGGATCCTCTGAAACGCGCTGAAATTGCCGACAAGATGATTCAGTACAATAAAGAACGCAAACAGCTCAGTCTTGACGTATGGCCGGCAGTAGAAAAATCGGCGTATGAATCTCTGGAAAACTATAACAACAATCTTGTAGTTGCCTATGACGAACATGTTCACCGCGGCGTTACAGGAATTCTTGCGACAAAGCTTGTGCAGCATTTTAATGTGCCTGCTATAGTTATAGCATTTCTTGATGAGAACAATGCAGTCGGCTCAATCCGCTCAACCCGCGGCTACGATGTGTCTTCTCTGCTTGAGCAATGTGCCGAACATCTTACGAATCACGGCGGACACGCTTATGCAGCCGGCTTCAGTCTTGACCGGAGCAAGCTCAACGATTTTCTTGAATCTGTACGGCATATTTCAGGCGCAATTGAATTTACGCAGCAGCCGGATGAGGAAGTTCTTTCTATTGATGCAGAACTTCCGCACAGCTATATGACACCTGACCTGCTGAATCTTGTTGACCGCTTTGAGCCTTACGGTGAAGCTAATGCGACACTCTGCTTTATGGCAAAAAAACTTAAGATTCTCGGTGCGGACATTATGGGCAAGGTTGAGGCAAAGCATCTTAAACTTACGCTCGGTACAGGCGCGCATAAATGGCCCGCTCTTTACTGGAATTCAGCCGAGAAGCTTAAGAATGAATTTGATATAGGCGACACAATAGACGCTGTTTTTTCAGTCTGCAGAAACTGCTTTAACGGAACGGAAACGGCGCAGCTTGTTATTACAGACCTTCGTAAGTCCAACTGAATTTGGGAGTTTTTCATGTTTAAGTTATTAAAAAAATCTTTGGCATTGCTTTTTATTATCAGCATCTCATTCGACGTTTTTGCAGGAGATTTGGTCTGCAAGACAAAAAACGGCGCACTTTACATCGACTATACCGCAAGCACGCATCCCGGCGATATAATCTCAATAAAACTTACAGCTAAACAAGCAGCGCGTGGCTCTGTTCCTTGCAGTGTCAGCAGCGCAAAAGCTTCGATTGTGCGCGTGGGCAACACAAAAAGCCCTGCAAGCGGTGACTGCTACGCATTAAAAAGCAGAAGCGGCACATATCTTTGTCTTCTTCCGGTTGACTCAATGCTTAAACCCGGCGAATTCAACCTCAAGGTTTCAGGCAAATTTGACGGTGTAGATTTTTCTAAAGAATATCCTGTTTCAATTTTAGACAAAGACTTTTTAAGCGAGACAATTGAACTGAATGCTTCTAACACTGCAATAAAGACGAACACTTCAGAAAAACGCATGGCGCAGATTGAAAAGCTGAATAAGATTTTGTTTTCTGCAACCCCTGATGCCCAATACGCAGCCGGAAACTTCAAGCCGCCTGTTACGTCTACACGCCGCACTGCGTTTTATGGCGACCGCCGCGTTTACGCCTACTCTAACGGTAAAAGCTCAACCAGCGTGCATTACGGGCATGATTACGGCGTTCCGACGGGCACCGTTGTTTCAGCATGTGCAGACGGCAAAGTTGTAATGGCTGAAGACCGAATCTCTACCGGCTGGTCTGTAGTCATTGAACACATGCCCGGCTTATATTCGCTTTATTATCACATGAGCAAGCTTGAGGTTGAAGAAGGTCAGTCTGTAAAGCAGGGCGAAAGACTCGGCCTTTCCGGGGCAACAGGTCTTGCCACAGGGCCGCATCTTCACTGGGAAGTACGGCTTTTAGGCGTGGCAATTGACCCGGACTATTTCTTGACAAACAGTTTGTACTAGACCCCGAAACAAGTCCGGGGTGACACAAAAGTCATGCCGAACCCGTTTCGGCATCTCTAATCCGGCAGAAGCATTATATTGCCGTCACTTGAAATGTAGATGGCAGAAATACGCCCCATAGGCACAGACGTAAGACGGACGGTTCTGATGTTTATGTATTTCTTATAGAACGGCAGTTTTGAGGCTGAAAAAGCGAAGGTGCAGAGCCGGTGTATTTTTTTAATTTCTTCAGGATCTTCGCCAAAAATCGAATAAATAGTGCAAATGTCGTGATGCATATAATATCTTTTAAGCTGAACGCCTTCCTCAGAATAATCTGAATAAAGCCGCAAAGGAAGCTGCAGAACGGTTTTGCCGAAACGCACTGTGGCAAAATCTACGTAGAGTGCGCCGCCGTTCCAAGAACGTTCAATCGAAGCTATTTCTCTTGCATTGCGGTCATAAAGCGAAAAATGACAGCTTACTGTTCCGGGGCTTGAGCCGTAAACCAAATATCTTGCAGGCTTTATTGCAGGCAGCTGCCCCAAATCTTCTGCGGCGGCTTTGCATGAAAAAAACTGATAACCGTATGCAAAACCTGCGCCAAGCAAAATCGAAATAAAGAGAAAAGCTGCAAATATCAAGACGGTTTTTACAAAAGAATTCATCCGTTTACCATTTTAAGAAAGGCTTCTTCATCGATAATGGCAATTCCATAAGACGCCGCTTTCTGATTCTTTGACGAGCCCGACGAAGTATCGTTTGTCACAAGATAGGTCAAATCTTTTGTAACAGAAGATTTGCATGAACCGCCGTTGTCTTTTACAAGCGCCTCTGCCTGAGCTCTCTTCATTGAATGAAGCTCACCGGTAAAGCAGAAAGACTTACCCGCAAGTTTCCGGCTTGCTTTTTGCGCAGTCTGAATCGTTATAGTGCCGCTTTCAACAAGAGAGAGCATTTCTTCTTTGTTTTCAGCAAGACCTGTTACAAGCGTGTGCGCCGTAATAAGTGCAAAACCAAAAACACCGGCAATCTGTTCTTCTGTTGCATTCAGGAATGAATCTAATGTGTCAAAGCCAGCCGCAACAAGCTTTTCAACCATTGTTGCGCCGATTCCTTCAATGTCAAAACCGGCAATAAACGTCTCAAGGCTCATGCTGCGGCTTTTTTCAATTGCGGCAAGAACCTTCTTTGCACCAAGAGATTCTTTTTCCTTTTCACGGCTTTCTTCATTGAGGAAATGCTTCACAAGCACCTGCTCATTAAGTCTGTACAAATCTGAAATTGACTTTACATCGCCGCTCTCAAACAGGCTTCTTATAAGCGTAAAGCCTATATCTCTTATTTTTGCAGAATCAATCCACTTTTCAAGCTGATGAAGCACACGCTTGGCGCACTGCTTATTCGGGCAGAAAAGTCTTGTGCCTTCGTTTACAAGCGTTGCACCGCAAGTGCCGCATTTTTCAGGCAGGCTTATCGGCGTTGTTGAAGCAAACAGCATACCGTCTTCTGCTTTTTGCGGAACAACTGACTCAATTTTTGGAATTATCTCGCCGCGTTTGGTAACAACTACATGACTTCCGATTTCAACGCCAAGCTCTTTTATCAAATTCGGGTTTGCAAGGCTTGCCCGCGAAACTTTTGTACCGGCAAGTTCAACTGTATCAAATTCAGCAACCGGCGTATAAGTCGCACCGTTTTCGTTCCAGATGACACGGCGTAGAATTGACACTGCTTCTTCAAGATTGAACTTAAACGCAATCTGCTTGTCAGGGCGGTTGCGCCGCGCGTCTTCCATGTCAATCAGCCTGTTCTTTATTACAAGACCGTCAATGTCAAATGGCAGCGTCTTCCGCATTTCCATCACTTCGGCGCGGTAGTCTATTACGTCTTTTGCGTTTTTGCAAATCTTTACAGGCACAGTCTGAAAACCAGCTTTTTTAAGCCACGCCATTTTTTCAAGCTCGTCATTAAACGGCGCGGCACTTCCGCCAAAGTCTGTGAAAAATGCATCATAACAGATTATCTCAAGATATTCGGAACCTTCGCCGTCCTTGCGCTTCATAAGCCCGTTGGCGGCGTTACGGCAGTTTGCCTTGTCTGAAAAATGCTGTTTATGCACGTCATGGCTCATAATAACTTCGCCGCGCACGCCGCCTGTATAAGCTCCATCAAGTGCGTGTACAAGCCCTTTCATCTTGAGCACGTTCTTTGTAATGTCATCGCCGGTTGTACCGTCACCGCGCGTAACAGCTTTTAAGAACCGGCCGTTATCATACTGAAGCTCAAGGCTCGCGCCGTCAAGCTTGTATTCAACAAGATATTCTTCGTATTTATGCTTTTCTGCCCATTCTAAGAACTGCTCTGCGTCAGCGGCTTTTTCCTGGCTGCCCATCGGAATAAGATGGCGTGCTTTCTCAAAGATGCCGCCTGAAACAATCTGATCAGACGTGTCAGAGCCGATTTTTTGCAGCAGCGGATGACCGGGCGCAAGCTGTTTCAGTTCATCCCACAGCGCATCAAATTCTGCGTCAGAGATTTCAGCCTCGCCTGTATAATAAGACTTCTGATATTTTTCAATGAGTTCAGCAAGTTCGTTTATCCGTTTTGTATCTGCCATGTTACTCCGCTTTTTCAAATATTAGTTCGCGTATTTCGCGCTCGGCAGAAAGCCCTTTCTGCTCAAAACGCGTTTCTGGCCGCCAGTCCTGATGCGGCGCATAAGATTCGTAGCGGTTTACAAGTCCTTCTGTCTGTGAAAGTTCTTCAAGTGCAAATTCTGCATAAGGTTCCCAGTCTGTCGCCATGTAGATATAACCTCCGGCCGAAAGCTTTGAAGCAAGCAGATTTGTTCTGGGTCTCTGCATAAGGCGGCGTTTGTGGTGCTTCTTTTTGGGCCACGGGTCAGGAAAAAAAACGTGAAAAGCCGCCACAGAATTGTCCGGCAGCATCGTCTCAAGCACTTCCATTGCATCGTGCTGAATTATATAAAGGTTGTGCAGGTCTTTATTGCGGATCTCGCCGAGCAGCTTACCCACGCCCGGCGTATGAACCTCAATACCGAGATAATTCTTGTCAGGATTCTGCTCTGCAATAATTGCGGTCGCCTTGCCCATACCGAAGCCTATTTCAACAATTACAGGATTTGTATTGTCAAAAACGTCTATAAAGTTAAGCTTAGTCTGCATATACGGAATGCACCAGTGCACGGACAATTCATCATAATCACGCTGCTGGGCTTCTGTCATGCGTCCCTGACGGAGCACAAAAGTTTTTATTGCTCGGTGAACAGGCTGTTGACTTTCTTTCATAGTTTTCCTTAAAAGAATAATTCCTTTATTTTTTTTGAGTTTTTCCGGCTAAAGCAAGCACAGGCGAAAGAACGGCAAAAGATTTGTCTTTTGCAAACCACAAAGTTCTGGCTGTAACTGCATTCTGTATTGTCTTTGCATACTCATTTATGTCTGGAACATCAGTTTGCAGCGTGCAGTTGAGCAGTGTACCGTCCTTATCATAGAACACTATATACTGTTGCGAAACTTTTTGATAGTCCTCTGATCTTAAAAAGGACTTGTAATCAAGAGACAAAAGCTTTTTAGGATAAGACAAATTGAAAATCCGCTCTACTGTCTGAGAATCAGCGTCTACAGCAGTCAGTCTTATTCTTCCGTTTGGCAGAATTAATCTGCCCGGCACGCACAAAGCCGAAGTGCCAGCCCACTTTCCGTTAGAAGAATAAATGTACTGAAAGTCAGAAACAGTCCAGGTGAAACCGCCCGTTTCTGAATAAACCTGCAAAAGCTTAAGATAGCCTATTTCATTGGAGGTTCTTACATAAGCCCCAAGATGCAACGAAGGATTTCCGCTTTCAGACTCATAAGAAAAAACCGGACAGACTATAGAGTTGACAATTTCCAGCTTGTTCTGTGTGCAAGAAACCATGCACAGCACTAATGCACACAGAACACATAGGGAATTACGCATTTAGAAGTTAAAGCTCAGTGTAATAACAGTCAAATCGTTTGTAGAAAACTGATTAACGATAGAATCAAATTTTACGTTTACTTTCTGACATGCTTCACTTAAATATGAAAGATAATACAAACCAAGACTAGAATCATCCTGCCCTGTTGCATCGCTGTTATAGAAATCTATAAGAGATTTATCTTTAGAAGAAGCAACTTTTGTCTTGTCAACGTTCTGCTTGATTTCGTCGTAGACATCTTCTTTGTTATAGAGCGTAATCTGAAGACGGTTCTGCATACCGATTGAGTTAGACGAACCGCCGCCGAAACGCCATGAAATAGAAACAAATTCGCGCTTACGGGTTATTTCGCTGATAATCTTCTTTCTGATTTCAGGGTCATAAATCGCGGTTGTTTCATCCATAATGCCGCGGTACATAACTTTGGCTTCTTTTCTAAAGTTGTTGTTCTCGCTGTTAATGGCAAGCTCCATCAGCATGAGCGCAATGTATTCGGCAATCTGGCTTTTTTCCATAAAATCCTGCAAAGCAGGCTGCACAATTTTCTGGATAATAGCAAAGTCATCGCCCTTGAAGAAACGCAATATCAGATACCACGAATAAAGGCTCAAGTTGTCGAGATATTTCTCTGAAAGAAGCAGGTACACATTCTTTTCTTCGATTGTAATGTCCTTGCGTGCCATAATCTTGGCGCGCACCGGCTTTAAAAGCTCGTCTTTTGCTGTCTGATACTGTTTTTCCATTACGAGCATTTTTGCGCGCAATGTGGCGATAGGCATTTCAGTCTTAGAATCGAACATGTGAGAAGGATTCAGTCTGTTGTATTTTTTAATTACTTCTGTTTCAAAAATTTGGCTTAAAACAAGCTTGTCCATCTGCTTGTAAAGAACGCCGTAAACGGTCAGTTTAGACAAGTCAAGAATATCCTGTCTTGAAGAAGAAAATTCCGGCATGGAAATTTCAAGCTGCTTGATATAATCTGCAAGAAACATGCGCTGCAAAATAGACGGTGAAATTGTAGATGTTTCAATACCGAATTCTTCAGTATTATCAGCCAAACGCATTCGCTTCAGCTTGGTTCTCTTATTGATAAACTGGCTTGAACCTTCCTGAGTGAAAATAATGCGTAAAGGTAACGATAAAGTAGCTTTTTTTGACGCTGCAGACATTTGAAATCCTAAAATATATATTGTAATGAAAGGCGAAATTAATTTTATTGCCTAATCTAATAATACACCATTTTCTCCATTTTGAAAACAAGTTTTTTCTCTTTTTTATAGAAGCAAGATAGAATTGCGATACAAGTCCTTAACCGCCAAACGCGGCGGTTAATTAACAACTTCGCCGCAAACTCGAAGCGAAGCTTCAAGCGGCGACGAAGAATCAACTCTTCGGTACGAATGAATAAGTCCTGTTCCTATTAGCGCCATTGGCAACAATCTTGCCATCTTCTACAAGTTCAGCAAGATAGACTTTTGTACGTGATTGCTTTAAGCCAATTTCCAAGGAACTCTGGTCTGTCTACTCCATATTCATCGCATTCTGCAAAAATGCGCTTAAAACCAGAGCCCCAGCCTTCAAGCACATCAATCTTTTCAATTGTCCGTGCAAGCGTTTTATTGCGGATTGACGAGCGCCCTTCCAGAGCTTCTTCCAAAGTCAAAGAGCCGTAGATACTTCCTGGCGAAGAAATTTCAACACGGTCATGGGTGTTCGTCCCATTTTGTAAGAATAATTTACATCTGCTCCATGTTTTATCAATTCTGTTGCAACTACCCAACTTTTAAATTGAAAATTTTGTAAAATCTGATTTATTTTGAAATCCGAGACAGAACAATATTTAGCACTTGCAAAAACGTACCTGCTGTTCATAGCATCTTTTCATAGCTTGAAACCACCACTGTATTTTGATATGTTTTAAACATGCGCATGACACATAGCTGGCGGCTTGCTGCCTTGATCTTTATTTGCTTTGCTTTTCTCAATTCGCTCATGTTCTCTCAAATGAGGACTTCTCACATTGATTCAGACAGCATATACAGCTTTTTTGAAGCCAAAGGCTTAAGTCCGCAAGTTCTTCCGAACAAATCTAAGAACACAGTTTTTCCGTACAACATAATTCTTGATTTTCCAAATAAAGAGGCACTTCTCTCACCGGATTCTGAAAACGGAAAAGAGAGCAAAACATTAATAATTGCGGCAGCGCAGGAAGACATTCCGCTTTTTTTAGACGAGCTTTCTTCTTATATTGAGCACCTCAAAAACAACCCGCCGCCGATCAACGTAAAGATTGTTCTCACAGCGGGCGACACTTCTGCTGTAAGAATGCCCGGCTCTTTGCAGACGCAGAGCCTTGAAGGCACAGACATGTTCCTTTCCAGCCTTGACTCGTCAAAGCAATACACTGCGCTGATACTGAATATAAGGAACATAATGTTCGTGCGTAACCGTGATATTCTTATAACGCCGGGCATTCCCTTTAAGGCTGCGCCGTCTTGGCTGCTTGAAGCTATAATAAAGTCTTGCAAAGAAAATAATATTCATCTGAAAGTTGACGGTCTTTTTATTCCGTTTTACCGTGCCGGCTTGATTCAGGCAAACCCTAAGCTTGAAGCTTATTTTAACGAGAACATTCCGGCACTGCTCATAGAAAGCTCTTCGACAGAGATTTTTGATGCGCTGCCCTCTTTTGCAAACGCATTGTCAGAATCTGGTACAAAAGAATGGGATTTTCATTACAGCATGATTCCAATCGGCGAAGAGACATTTTTTATTCCTGAAATTGTGCTGCTTATAATTCTGCTTTCAACTGCCGCAATTGCACTCTTGTATATCTGCATTTTCTCGTTGTTTACCAAGAAAAGTCTTGCGGTTTATATAAACGAAGTCAAAAAAGCATGGTTTCTGCTGCCGATGATGATTGTGATTACATGGCTTTTGTTCTATGCGGGGCAGCTTATCGCAAAGCAGTTTTACCCGAGCTGGTTCTTTCATCTTTTCAGCGCGTGCATTCTTAAAGCCACACTGGCACTTACGATGTTTTTGTTTCTCGCGCTGTTTCACAGAATCATTCCGTTTTCTACAAACGACAACACTTATGCGTGGCTGCTGATTATCATCTGCTTTGCGAACCTTTTCATTTTTTCGTCATTCGACCTTTCTTTGCTGCTTATTTTCAGTGCAGAACTGCTGCTTGCATTGATTTTCTTGAAAATCAGGCGCATCTTTCCGATGGTTGTCATCGGTCTTATAATGATTCTGCCGTTCGCCCTTATGGCTTTCGCAATTTTCACAATGCCGAGACAGAACATTCTTTTCAGGTTTTTCAACGCTTCTTTTTTAGAAAATGCCCTGATTTCTTGCCTTATAATGCCTGTTGAATTTACATGGGTGCGCATAGCTGTCAGGCTCGGCCTTTTCGGCAAACACATGAAACGCAGGCATTTCCCATATATTATCAGCATCGGGCTTTTTTTAACTGCGGCTGTCTCTGCCGTAATCATCTTTCAGAACAACGCCCAGCAAAGAATCATGTTGCCGCGTCCGTCAGAACAAAAATCGCCAGAACTGAATGCGTTGAGTTTTGAAGTTTCGCGCTCAAAAATAATGAACCGCAACAGAATTGATTTTCAGGTTAGCTCAAGCGAAATGCTGCTCAAGCTTGAAATTAAGGTTTCAGCTGAAGACGGCATCGCCATTTATGATGCGAATTTTCCGTTTCAGGCGTTGAACGGAAACCACGAAGCGTCTTTTATTCTTGGCGATTATCCGCCGAATCCGTTCATTATTCAGTTTACATGCGAAAGCGGCGTGCCTATAACGATTGAAACAACCGCTTATCTTAAGACAAAAGAAGCCGGAACTGTGCAAGAAACAAAAACGATTACAGTGCCGCCCGCCGGAGATAACTGATGTTCCTGCATGTAGATTTGGACGCATTTTTTGCGTCCGTCGAGCAGCTTGATTTTCCGCAATACAGGGGCAAGCCGGTTATTGTGGGCGGCGACCCGGATTCAAGGCGGAGCATTGTCTCAACCTGCTCTTATGAAGCGAGGAAATACGGCGTACATTCGGCGATGAGCGCGGCACAGGCAAAGCTTTTGTGTCCTGACGGCATCTTCGTCAGAGGGCGCATGGCCCGCTACCACGAAAAATCAAGGGAAGTGATGGGCATTTTTGATGAATTTTCGCCTGACGTGCAGCAGATGTCCATTGACGAAGCCTTTGTCGATTTAACCGGTACAGAACGGCTTTTCGGGCCGCCCGAAGAAACTGCGATGCGTCTTAAAGCAGAAGTAAAGGCGCGCACAGGCCTAACTGTTTCGGCCGGGCTTGCGTCTAATAAATATGTCGCAAAAGTTGCTTCGGGCATTTCAAAGCCAGACGGCTTCTGCTTTGTAAAGCCGGGCGAAGAGGCTTCGTTCATGCAGTCTCTTCCGCTAGAAAAGCTTTGGGGTGCAGGGCCAAAGACTTTAAGCAAGCTGCGCGAATCAGGCTTTTTTTCTATAAAAGAAATTGCGGATGTTTCAGAAGAAGCGCTTCAGCGTGGTTTCGGCATTGCAGGCGGTTCGTTTCTTTTTAACGCAAGCCATGGGCTTGCGGCAGAAACTTTCACGTCTGAATCAAAGAACCACTCGATAAGCGCGGAGCATACTTACCCTTATGATTTGACTGATCCGTATATCATAGAAACTGCGCTCATGCAGCTCTGCGAAGAAGTGCGCTATAGAACAGTGACAGAAGGCTTCTACAGCAAGACTGTTCACTTAAAAATACGCTACGGCGATTTTTCTACGACAGGCGTACAAAAGACGTTTCAGTCTGACGTTGATACTTCTGATTTTCTTTTTAAGGCGGTCAAGGAGCTTTTTTATTCAAAATGGCATAAAGGCTACGGAATAAGGCTGCTCGGCGTGGGCATGTCTAACTGTTCAACCGCACCTGATTCGCAGGGTGAGCTTTTTGACTTTGGCAACGACAATTTGCGGAAGCTTGAAAAGACAATTATCAAGCACAACTCCAAAAAAAATGTACCCAAAATACAAAAAGCGCGTCTGCTTCCTTCCGCCATGCCAAAGACAGACGAATAAGACCTGTATGACATTGGGATGTCTAAAAAGTATTGTCATGCTGAACTTGGTTCAGCATCCCGGGCTTGCATCAAGCTTGTTTGAAAAACTAGTTTATTCGGCAAACCCTGCCAGTTTTCGCTTCCGCAAAAACTGGATTCAGTCATAGCAGATTCCGAAACATTCGACCATAGCATGCTTATGGTCGATATGTAGCGTTCAGGATGATATTGTTTTCGGCTACGCTCAACAGACACAAAAACTAACGGATTTTGAAATAATATCTGTCGATATACAAAATTCTGTTGTTCGCCTTTTTCCACAATGTGCTTGAAGGGTATCTGTCAACAAGCGCCTGATAAGACTCTCTTGAAGTGCGTATATTTCTAAAAGGTGCATTCGGCGACTCGTAGAGCTGACCTTTTAAGAACCAGCCCTCGTCTAATTGAGAAGTAGCCTTTTCAAAGAACAGATTCAGCATAGAAAGAGATTCTTCGTATTTCTTTGACTCGTATGCCTTTTTTGCCGCTTCCAAAAGCTGTTCTGCCGAATAATCGTTTATGTCGGCAGGCAAAGACGGAATATTAGCTGCAGCAGTTTCTTTTTTTTCCTGAACTTTAGCAGAAGGTGAAGATTCGTCAATCTGAATAGTTCTGTTTACAGTCTTTTCAGCCTGTGTCTTCTGTGCAGCGGCAGTCTGCTCTGATTCAATCTGCGGCAGTTCTTCGTAAGACAAATCAGGCTGTTCCACAATTTCTTCTTTTCCAGAAGAATCTGTCTGCATACTTTTTGCAAAATCACTCTGCGAATTGGTGTTGCGTCTTGCAGTGTATTTTCTCTGGTTAGGCGGAACAATCTCGCTATAAAGCGGTGCTGTCTGGTGCTCATTCCCCTTGTACTGCTGCGGCAATACAACAACTTCAAGAAAATCGTCTATATAAGTGCCTGTAAGCACGTCCTGCTTATAAAAGTGAAGAACGGCTGTTCCAGACTGAATTGCCCTCAAAGTAAAGCATGTATCTGCATTATCAAGTTCGCGGTTGGCAAAGCTTATCAAATTCTGCGACTCATCAACTTCGCCAAGATAAACCCAGCCTGCACCCGGATATGCAACATCAAGATACTGGTTTACAAGCACTCTAACAGAGCGCGACGGCGTTTTATCCAAAGTCTCTATTGTATAAGGAGTATCTTCAATAGCAGGTGTCACTTTTGCCGCATCAATTGCAGCCTGGCGCTCAAGTGCCTCGCGTCTAGCAGCTGCTTCTGCAAGAATACGCTCTTCTTCGGCTTTTTTTGCCTCTTCCCGGCGCTTCTGTTCAGCTTCTTCTTTAGCCTTGCGCTCGGCTTCTTCACGGGCAAGCTTTGCGGCTTTTTCTTCTCTTTCTTTGGCACGCTTTGCTTCGGCTTCAGCCTTTTCTTTAGCCCTGCGTTCGTCCTCAGCTTTTTTTGCAGCGGCGCGCTCAGCTTCTCTGCGTTCAGCTTCTGCTTTGCGTGCAGCGGCAGCTTTTGCCTTGCGCTCTTCTTCAGCCTGTCTTGCTGCCTGGCGCTCGGCTTCTCTCTGCTCTGCTTTTGCCTTTCTTTCTGCTTCAGCAACTGCCTTCTTGCGTTCTTCTTCTAGTTTTTGAGCCGCAATTTTGTCAGCCTTTTCTTTTTCTTCCTGGGCTTTTTTAGCCTCTGCGGCTTTTGCAGCCTGCTCTTCAGCGGCTTTTTTAGCAGCTAAGAGTTCAGCTTCTCTGCGCTCAGCTTCCTGCTTTTCAATAAGTTCTCTCTGCTCTCTTGCAGCCTTTGTTTCAGGCGTTTCTCCATGAACTTCTTCATAAGCCGCAATTTCTTCAGGCTCCTGCGGATCAGGAACGGCAAAATCCGAGTCAGTCTTCAACCAGTCATCGCTCTTTTCGGCAGGCTGTGTCTCGGTCTTTGTGTTTACAGGCTCATCCGAAGTTATTTGAGCTGTTTCTGATGTTCCCTGCGGCAAAGAAATTTTGCTTGTCTTACATGAAACGATTAACAACGCTATAACAGCAGTTAAAATCAATACTTTTTTCATGGAGCAACTCCTAAAATATCAGAGATTATTGTATTGTTAGCATCTTCAATTTCTACAATCATCGAGTCATCGGGTGCAACAAACCATCTGTCAACATCTTCTTTAGTCCATGCATCCTTCTGCTCTCTGTAATACTGAAAAGAATCGCTTATTCCGGGTTCTTTCGGCATTATAAGCGGTTCTTCAAGTGGCGGAATTATATTTTCAAGCTTATTAGTTTTTGGCTTCGATGAAACCGAAAGTATAACTGAAAGTAACAGCATGACAACAACAAAACCGCAGACAGATCCACAAAGCATCAGCATCTGCGGCTTGTGGTTTTGAGAAAATTCTTTAAGATTTCCATGTCCGATAGCAAACGACAAATCGGAGAAGAAATTCTTAACATCATCAAAAACAGTCAGTATACTCTTCATAATTTATACTTCCTCTTTTTTTCTTTTCGGCGGGTGCGGCGGAATATATACATTTTCTTCAGGCGGAACATCTTCTTCTATAAAAGGTTCAGCTTCCGCATCCTGAATAATATTCACCGTACCGGCTTCGTTCTCAAGCTTAATAGCAACAGCCTTTGTAACGCCGGATTCTTCCATTGTTATACCGAGCAAAGTGCCTGCACCGGTAACTGTCTTTTTGTTATGTGTAATAACAATGTACTGGCTGACATTTGCAAATTCACGCAATGTCTGCACAAAACGGATAACATTGTGCTCGTCAAGCGCGGCATCAATCTCGTCAAGCAGACAGAACGGGCTTGGGCGCACCATGTACGTTGCAAACAGCAGTGCTACAGCTGTCATTGTCTTTTCACCGCCGGAACGGAGCGCAATGTTCTCAAGCTTCTTTCCAGGCGGCTGTGCCAGAATATCGATGCCCGACTCAAGCACATTCTGAGGATCTATCAGGCGGAGTTCCGCACGTCCGCCACCAAAGAGACGGCGGAACATATTGTGGAAATTCTTTTTGATAGTGTTATATGTGGCCAGAAACAGTTCTGTAGCTTCTGCCCTTATTTCCTCTGTAATTCTATTTAAATCATCGCGCGCTTTTTGCAAATCTGCAAGCTGATTATTCAAAAAATCATAGCGTTCTTTTGCGTCGGCGAATTCTTCAACTGCCATAAAGTTAACGCTGCCAAGCTCTTTTAAATGCTGCTTTGCACTGCTGAGTTTCTCGCGTAAATCTGCCGCCGGAGCAAGTATAGTATACATGCGCTCCTCAAATTCCATTAAGTCACGTGCATGATTTTCGCGGAAATTTTCTTTTATATTCTGAATCTTTGTATCGGCGGTTGCAACTTCAAGCGAAATTTTCTCAAACTGAGCCTGAACTTTTGAAAGTTCTTCAGTCTTTTTCTTAAGTTCCATCTGCCGGCTTGAAACGTCTGAACTTCTGTTCTTTCTGTCGTTTTCGAGCGCATCAATCTGCTTTACAAGGCTCTGACCTTTATGTTCAATTGAGGCCATCTCGTTTTCAATGTCGCAGACCTGTTCGGTTATATCCTCAAGCCGTTTCTGTTCATTGAACAGATCGTTTTCAATATTATGAAGTTCAGACTGCTTTGCAGTAAGCTCGCGTCTAATAAGCTTAAGCTGGTCTTCTGCAGCCTGAACCTGCGCATTCATTTCAGCCTGATTTATGCGCAGATTTTCAAGCGTTTTTCTGTATTCGGCGACTTTTTTGACAAGGTCAGAATTCTCAGAATGAAGCGAAGTGATTGCTTCTCTTTTTTGCTGAACCTTGTTTTTGTTTTCTGAAATCTTTTGATCCACATGCCGCTTTTTGGTAATAATACCTTCCGGCGACAAAAACTCGTCGATAAATTCAGGCGAAGTCTTTGCCCATGCATCAACAGCTTCTGAAAGCTTTTCTGTCAGCTTTTCAGTTTCTTCAAAAGCAGCAACCGCATTGTCTGCAAATTTTTTGATATCATCCGCAGCATGGTCTTTAATTGAAGCAAAATCGCTGAAAATGTTCTTTCTGCCCTGTGCCAGAACCTTAAGCTGGCTTACAAGGTTGTTTACCTTGTTTTTCGCCTCTTCGTGTGCCGAAGACGAATAACCGGCGTCTTTAAGCTTTAAGTCAAGTTCGGTAACAATGTCTTCTGTAACAGATTCAAGTTCCTGCTCAAGCTTAAGCCGCTCTGCGTCAAATTCTGTAATCTCATTCTCATATCTAGCGGCAGTATTATCGTTTTCAGTGATGCGCGCTTCTGCATTTGTAATATTCTCTTCAAATGAAACAATGTTCTGCCGGCTTTCTTCAAGACGTTTTGTCCTGTCGTGTACAACCGCTTCCTGTTCGTCAACATCTTCCTGCAAAGAGTCAATCTGGCTTTCCATTGAAGATTTTCTGCTTTCAAGCACGCTTAAATTGTGTTTTGACTCGTTCTGCCTTTCTACAAGAACTTTTACAAGCTTTTCTTTTTCGTTTTTTTCAATCTGCAAAGCCAATGCTTCTCTATTAAGGTCGTTAATCGAATTCTGCATTTCATTGACTTCGTCCATGTGCTCTTCAAGCAGGGCGTTTATGTCTTCTATTTGAGTGCGAATGGCATTTCTTTTTGTTGTTAATGTTTCAAGCTCTTGTTTATAGCGGTCGCTGTCCTGCGTAACATTTTTTAAATTTATAAGCTGAATATCAAGTTCATAAGAAAAAATTTCATCTTTCAGCTGACGGTACTTTGTCGTTTTTTCAGCCTGAACTTTTAAAGTCTCGTAAGAGCGTTTTACTTCACCCAAAATGCCTTCAATCTGGCGCATGTTTTCTTCGGTACGCTCAAGTTTGTGTTCTGCCTCGGCTCTCTTTACCTTGAATCTGGTAATTCCGGCAGCTTCTTCAAAAAGATACCGGCGGTCTTCCGGCTTAGAAGACAGAACCTGGTCAATTTTGCCCTGCTCCATTACAGAGTACGCAGCCTTGCCGACACCTGTATCCCAGAACAGCTCCTGCACTTCTTTTAGGCGTGCAGGCACGTTATTGATAAAATATTCACCTTCACCAGAACGGTAAAGACGTCTTTTTATGGTTATTTCGCTTACATCAAGTGGAAGCAGATTCTTTTCATTTGAAATAGTCAGCGAGACTTCTGCAACGTTCAATGCGGGGCGTTTTTCTGTTCCGTTAAAGATGATATCTTCGCGCTTTTCTGCGCGCATACTTTTGGCAGACTGCTCGCCCAAAACCCATTTTATAGCGTCAACAACATTTGATTTACCACATCCGTTTGGACCTAATAAGGCAGTTATACCGTCTGCAAACTCAAAATGAGTTTTATCTGCAAAAGATTTAAATCCAAATATATCAAGATACTTTAAAAACACAACAAACCCTAATATTTACTTAATGTACACGTATTTAACATTATAACCTTTTTTTCTGCTTACATCAACCCAGAAAAGAGACAGTCTTTGAGAGTGCACAAAGAAATCCATGTTAAGACTAATCATCACATGCGGTTTAAAAGAAAAAAAGCGGATTCTTTTTTGAATCCGCTTTAGATGCCGTCGGACAGAATCGAACTGTCGACACATGGATTTTCAGTCCATTGCTCTACCAACTGAGCTACAACGGCTTAATCTGAATATTTAAGCCAATTTATTTATTGGAACTTATTGCCGTCGGACAGAATCGAACTGTCGACACATGGATTTTCAGTCCATTGCTCTACCAACTGAGCTACAACGGCATTGATGTACAATAATATATAGATAGTTTTAAAAAGTGTCAATACCCGGAGAGAATTTATTTATCTAGAAGTGTCAGTTAATCTTTACTTAACCACTCCGGCAAGATTTATTGCCAGCTGAACTTCGTTTTCTGGAATATTAAGCATTTCAGAAATTTTGTCCGGAGAAAAATCAAGTTTATGCAATTCGAGAATCTGCTCTTTTGTAGATTTCTTAGGCGGTGTAATCGGATCTTTTGACAGAACTATTTCAATAGTCTTTTCTTTTTCCGGCTTCTTTGTCGATTCAACAGCTTTTGTAATTAATTCTTCTGGAACATCAACTGCAACACTATCCTTGTATTCTTCAAGGGCAGATTCAGCAGCAGAGTCAAATTCAAGCTGTTCTTCTTCTTCGCCGTAAACTGAAGCCGGTTCTTCAACTTTAGATGTTTTCCGCTTCTTTTCAGGCGGAACAGCGAATGCAGTCTGCTCGTATTGAGAAAGCTTTTTCTGACTTGTAGTCTTTGGCTTTAGTTCCTGCTTATTTGCAGCGTCTAAATCAGATAGAACCTGCTTCTCCCTGTTTCGTTTTGCGACCTCATTTTCAGCGCGCATAATCCGGTCATCAGCTTCTGCAATTAAAGCCTTTAAACCTTTGATGCGGCCTTCAATAATTGAAACGTCCTCATCGGCGACTCTCATGATTTCTTTAAACAGCTTATCCACCTCTTTGCGGATGCTTTTAAGCACTTTTTCAGGTGAATATGTCTTTTTAAATTTATAATAAAAATAAAGCCACAATATGATATTGATAATCAATATCGTAAGCGAAAAATATGCGCCTTCCATAAATTATCCCGAAACATCAATATGCTGTCCTAAAGCAGGATCTTTGTAAATATAACTGGTCTCTTCTTTAGTTTCAGCGTTTTCCTGATCTTTTTTCTTGCCCTGCTGACCGCCGTTGTGCCTGTTCTGGTCTTTGATAGACCCCAAGCCGTCATTAAGCTTAGACGGCTCTTCTACAGCGGCTTTGGCGGCAGTCTGTTTTCTTGCAATATCTTCCTGCTTTAAAGCAGCCTGAATCTGCGCAGCCTGTGTCTGCTGAACCTGCGAATTGGAAATCTTGTCTAACTGTGCAAACATTGTCTGCAAATCAATTGGCTGAATACCCATCTGGAGTCCGTTTTACATCATCGCTGACCGGTTCATATTTGCCCTGGCGGACAAATCCATTTTCTAGATAGAATGTAACGCTCTTAATTTCAGTACGGATGTCTTCTTTTACGTCACGGATATACATTTTTACGCCCGGATAAACTGTACCCGATGCAGAAATTTTTCCTATAATCTTGAGCTCGCGGAGATAATCCTGAATTTCCTGAATCTCGGCTGCGATAGCATCGGTTTCGTCCATAAGTTCTCCCTTCTGCCTGTAAAGCAGACCGAGAGCCTCTTCTTTGTCCTGTGGCAGAGACTTACGCATTTTCTTCTGGTTTTCAAGAGTAGCCATATTAAGGTTAATCTCTTCAAGCTCATGCACAACAACAGCCTGCCTTGCCTGCAGATCATCAAGACGCTGCTTTCTTCTCGGGTCATAGCCGACTTCAAGAATAGTCTCGCTACCGCCGCCGTTAGAACCGATAGACTTGGCGTTAATCTCTTCTGTAGCAAACAGATGACCGCCGATAATTGCGGCACGTTTTCCCTGAAGAATAATACGCTTATTACAAGTTACATTAGAATTGATAATACCGTCCGCAACAATTACGTTTTCTTCAACATCAACTGTTGTATTCTGAATAAATTTAGCCCAAAGAGAGCGTCCGCATTTAATAGTACCTTCGTCGCGGCCCATAATACCAAGAGAAACGATAATATCGCCGTCTGCTTCAATATGAGAGTTACCGACTGTACCGTAAACTTCGATATTGCCCGAAGCCTTGACATTGAAGCCGTCGTCAACATTGCCTTTGACAATAACAGTTCCGAGGAATGTGATGTTACCGGTCTTGATGTTGACAGATTCAACTTCCATAACCGGCTCAACGTTAATCTTGCTGCCTGAAAGAAGAACCTGACCATTACATGTTGCAACAACTGTTCTTCCGTCTGTATCAAGACGTACGTTTTTGCCAAGAGGAATCGGTATATCTTTACCGTTTTTAGCTTCAAGATATCTTCCGTACAATGTCTTACCGGATTTACCGCGCTCTGCAAGCATTTTCTGTGCAAGCGGCTGACCTTCAACAACATTCTGAATAAGATTAAGCTCTTTAAAGTTAACCTGACCAGAAGCAGATTCTTTAATTCTGATCTTAGATCTGTCTGTTTCAAAGTTGTACTTGATATAAGCATCGTGACCGTCTACAGGTTTAATACCTTCTGCAACTACATAAGGAACACCATAAACAGGCTTATCAACAAATGCATTGATTTTTTCTTCGCTGATACCGACTGAAATATTCTGTTTTTCAAGCTGTCTTTCGATATAAGAAGCCTGAAGTTCGCCGCCGTCTGCCATTGGAGCTGTTGCAATAATAGAACAGGTCATTTCATCCATTGTAACTTCAACAGAAATAATAGCGTCATTTACAGGGTTCTGGATGAATGTACCAATCTGCTCGTACTGGCCTTCTGTGTCGCCCTTCTCAACGATGCGCTTTATGTCTGCTTCTTTAAACTGATATGATTCGCCTGTATTAATTGATGAAATAACTGTTTTTGCATCAACATTTGAACCGTTGCCAATTGGCGGCACAATTTTGAGCATAATAAGACCATCGAAATAATGTACAAAGAATTCTGCGTCTTTGTCCTGAATAACTTCGATCTCTGAATCTTCTTCTGAAGCAGAAGCATCGCCCTTTTTCTTTTTCTTTTCTCTTGCAATAGCAGCTTCTGCGGTTTCATAAGCAGTAATTACCCACGGCTTTTTGGCAATTCCCATAAAACCGTCTGAACCGCGTTCGATAACTTCATATTCAAGAAACTGAACGCGTGTCTGTAATTGAACAGCAGCATCGGCCAAAGCCTCATCTAATGTGTCAGCATGAACTTCGACAGAACGAAGAAGCTGATCTAACTGCAGCTTTTTTTGGAGTTCATTACGTATATCTTCAAGTGTTATCATAAGTTTCTCCTATAAAACCGGCTGGAACCGACACAATATTTAAAATAATTAAAGCTTCAGCTATTTATCGGCAGAAATTGATTTTTACTAAGAGAGAGTTTCAAAAGTCACTGGAGTTTTGAAACCGGCTCACAAGATTCCTTTGCGTATATTAGTCAATTTAGCACGAAGTCTTAAGTTTGCTTTTGTATGAAGCTGTGAAATACGTGATTCGCTGACATTCAAAACTTGTCCGATTTCTTTAAATGTCAAATCTTCATAATAATAAAGAACAAGAACCATTTTCTCTTTTTCAGGCAAATCATTTATCGCTTCAATTATAACACGTCTGACTTCTTCTCTCTCAACGATAACGTCAGGGTTCAGGCTTGAAGGAGATTCAATGCAGTCACCGATTGAAACATGATCTGAATCGTCGCCTGAATACCAGATATCATTCAAAGACAAAATGCTTGTGCCTGAAACCTTCAAGACTGTCTGGTTATAGTCTTCTTCACTAATACCCATAGAGCCTGCAATTTCTGCATCAGAAGCGGTTCTTCCCAGCTTTGATTCCAGGCGGCTGATTGCATCTTCAATTTCTCTTGACTTCTGGCGCACAGAACGCGGAACCCAGTCAATAGATCTTAATTCATCAAAAATGGCACCGCGGATTCTTGTAACAGCATAAGTCTTGAATTTTACGTTCTTTTCAGGATCAAATTTATTTATTGCATCAAGCAAACCGAACTGACCGAAGCCGACCAAGTCGTCAAACTCAACACTGCCAGGCATACCGACAGACACTTTTCCGGCAACATATTTTACCAGCGGCATATATTGACGGATAAATGCATCTCGCAAAGCCGGAGAATGAGTTTTTTTAAATTCTATCCATAATTCTTCTTCTGTCTTTTGCTCAAAAATCGAAGCAGCCATTTAATACACCCTTAATTGTTATCGCGTGTCAAAACAGTATGAATGGCTTTTGCCATAAGTTCCTTGTCTGCACCGCGTAATTCGCCAGACGCAATCATATTATCTGAATTTGCAAAATCTGACGTAGTAATCACCTCGCTTGTCGGCGAGCTTTGCATATCTGAAAGCATCGATTCCATATCAGGCAGTGAACCTAATTCAGAATCACCGGTATTCTCATTTTTTACTTGAGGCTGAGGAGTTGTAAACAGTTTTTCACCTGTTTTCACATCATTCACTTCCTGAGCATTTTCAACAGGCTCTAATACTTCAACAGCATTATTATTGCTCTCTGGTATCAATTCTTTTGGAATCTTGAACAAAGGTGCATTTTCTTCTTCCGGTAAAATCTCATCGTCTACTTTTATATCGATGAGCTGACCCTTTTGTGGAATTATTGAATCTCCTCCAGAAACATGTTCCAAAGCACCAGAATTGCTAATTAAGAAACGCTGAAATACAACAGACAGCGCATAATATAATCCGGCAAAAATTAGAGCACAGAAAACAGCTCTAAGCAGAACAATGCCAAATGAAACTGAAGAAATTAAACCAATAAGGAAGGATAAAACAAAACCACAAACAGCAACTATTACAACTTTTTTAGTTGTAGTCATAAAACCCCCCATACATAAAGATTAAGGTAAAAAAACCAATTGGTCAAGTCTGATTTATATGGTAAAAACTTATCAGGCATATTCTTCTCAAGTCGACCAGCTGCGGCCCATAAGCTTATCAACAAAACCAGACAAACCGCCGTTCTGCTTAATATCGATTTTCTCGATTCTGCTTACAAGATGACGGACACACATTGCAGGCTTAGAATTCGGTTCTGCAACTATAAACGGCTTCTGTCTGATAACAGACTGAGGCACAACAGGATCATCATAAATAAAGCCCATATACTCAACCTTGCAGTTCAAGAACTGGCCGACAATGTTCGTCATACGGTCAGCAATGCGCTTGCCTTCAGCAGATGAATGAACACGGTTTACGATAAGCTTCAAGTTGAGCTTAATGCAGTCTGTTTCTGTAGCAATTACCTTTATCATGCCATAAGCATCGGTAATAGCAGTTGGTTCCGGCGTAGTAACAATGAGCACTTCGTCGGCAGCTTCAACAAAGCCCAATACATTGCTTGAAATTCCGGCGCTTGTATCAATAATGATAATGTCAGCCGAAGACAATGTGTCAAATTCCTTGATAAATGAAACACGGTCTTCGTCAGAAAGATTTGCTATACGAGAAAAACCATTTGCACCGGCAATAATCTTTATGCCGAATTCGGTTGATTCTATAATATCAGTCATCTTCTTCTGTTTTGTAGCAACATGATACAGACTGAATTTTGGAACCATATTCAAGATAATGTTGACATTTGCAAGCCCCAAGTCTGCATCAATCAAGATTACCTTTTTACCAGTCTGTGCATAAGCAATTGCCAGATTAACAGCGATATTAGTCTTTCCTACACCGCCCTTACCGCTGGTAACAGTAATGATTCTGGTCTTTTTTGTATTAGACCTTCTAGACTGCATCATTTCTCTAAGCTGTGCTGCTTGATCTTCCATAGTTTTTCCTTATATCCTACGTGTCCGCAAACTTGGTTAGTTTTCGAACACGTCAGCAATTTTTCAGGCTAAAGCCTTACAAAATTACGATTTACTAAAGTTCATGTTCGGAAAACTTATATTTCCGGACATGTCTATTTAATCAATTACGTCCAGAATTGCATCAAACCGTTTTTCAATTCTAGGACCATTTATTTCAAAACCGTCAATCCGCTGTAAGAAAGACAGAACTGTAGCTTTCTTTATGTCTTTAGGAACAGTCTGTCCGGTAGTCAGATAAGAGACTGCCTTATCTTTTTCTGACAATACGCTTATAATGCTGCCCACTTTCTGAGTTTCATCAAACTTAGAAATAATAATAGAACGGTAATCAAACATTGAAAACTGTTTGATAATTTCGCGCATATCACTTACGCGGGTGGTCGCAGAAAGCGTAAGATAAACATCAGTTTCAATTCCATGCAAATCAAGCTTTTTTCTTAAGTTGCCAAGAATTGCATAATCATTCGGACTGATTCCAAGTGTATCTACAAAGAACAAATCCGTTGTATCTCTGTACATTGCAACAAGCTTTTCCAAATCTTCAAGGCTCTCTGCCTGTGAGAACGGAATTTCCATATAATCGGCATATGTCTTAAGCTGCTCTGCAGCTTTAATGCGGTAGCTGTCCATTGAAATAATATGAAACCGGTCTGTTGAAAAACCTTCATCTTTAGGAATTGCATTAGCAACGAATTTTGCAAGTGTAGTGGTTTTTCCGACGCCTGTAGGACCAACTAGAATCACTATACGGGGGTAAACTCTATTCGAGTTCATATCAGACGGATTAAACGAGACATCTTCTCTGTCAATATTAAGCGATTCACCGATCCAGTTTACAACAGATTCCTGCAATGCCGGATAATCGTCTAATTTATCAAGCGAAAACTCTTTACGGATTCTTTCTGTTATTTTTGCAATATAAGAAGGTGTAAACTCGTTCTTCTCTAAGACTTCCCTGATTTTTGTAATGTTCTTATGCTCGGCTTTTTGAGAATTGTGTATCTGAGAGGCAAAAGCACCTTTTTCGATAATTTCACGGAGAGCCTTTATTTCGGCAGCCATTTTCTTAATCTCAGCGCTCTCTTCGGTGCGTTGTATAGGTGCTGTGGCAAGAACCTTCTTCTTTATTTCATCAAAAGCAAGAGGCTGCTGCAGCTGATTCTGCGGAATATAATTCGACTTATAAGGACTTTCCTTTTTCAAGACATACTCCAATTCAACGCCCTGCTTTTCAAAAAAGCCCAAAAATCCGCCCCAAGTCACAGTGCGCCGGAAAACTACTTCAAATTCAGCTCCCCATTTGGCACGGATTTTCTGGAGGCAAGATTCATAATCAGGAGCACGCTCTACAAGTGTATCTCTTTTTTGACCAAAACTATCCAACTTTTATTTCTCCCAAAGATTCCACTTTTATGTCGCTTGTAATTTCTGGTACAGAAAGAACTACCAGACCAGGCATTTCTCTTTCAGAACTTGCTTTTACTAAAATTCGTGCCTCTTCAGGACACAAAATTACAGGCACGAAGCCTTTTTCCTGTACACTGGCGGCCGCCATGCTCAAAGCAGAAATCCATGTTCTCTGCTGCTTAGGTTCAAGTGCTGCCATAGGTCCATTGACCGTATCAACTCTGCTGTCAACCAAAACCTGCAGGAATTCAGGCTCGATAGTCATAACATGCAGAGTCCTGTTCTCATCTGTATATTGCAGACAAATCTGTCGGCCCAAAGCCTGTCTGACTTTTTCAACGAGAATATCTGTGCGTTTTGTTGTCGGACCGAAGTCTGCCATTGTTTCAAGAATTGCAACAGTATTGCGCACAGAAACCTGTTCGCGCAAAAGACGCTGCAATACTTTTTCGATTTCACCCATATTGAAGATTTTGGTAACTTCATCAACAACAGCAGGATAATCCTTGCGCAACGCATCGACGATAGACTGAACTTCCTGACGTCCGATAATTTCAGATGCATGGCTCTTGATAATTTCTGTAAGGTGAGTAGCGATAATCGTAGGCGGATCAACGACAGCGTAGCCGGCACGTTCTGCCTTTTCGCGGTTTTCTTCCGTAATCCAGATTGCCGGCAAACCGAATGCCGGGTCTGTAGTCTTTTCACCCTGAATCTCTTCGATTACGCCGCCAGTATCCATACACATGTACCAGCCCATACGGATATGGCTCTGTGCGACAGGCACACCTCTGATTTTAAAGCAATATTCATTCGGCTCAAGAGCCATATTATCAATAATGCGGATTCGCGGAACAACAAGACCCAAATCTCTGTGAGATTCGGCACGTATACGCGTTATGCGCTCAAGCAGTTCTGCACCCTTTTCTTTGTCAACCAACGGAATTAAGGCAAAGCCAAGCTCCAGAGAAAGAGGATCAAGCGGAACAACAGGGCTCAGCTCGCTGTTTGGATCGCCTGATTTTGCACCTGGCTTGATTTTTGCCTTCTCTTTTGCAAGCTGTGCTGCAAAGTTCTTTTTTTCAATTTTTCTAAGACGGATACCGAGGTATACAAGAGCTGCACCCATCGGAATAAGAACGTACCATGGAAAGCCAGGAAGAACACCGATAACAGCCAGTGTAATACCGCCGACAAAGTAAACCCATGCGTTCTGCGAGAACTGCTTCTTAATGTCATCGCCCATGTTTCCGTCTGAAGCAGAGCGTGTAACAATCAAACCGGTGGCGAATGAAACCAAAAGAGACGGCAGCTGAGAGAGCAGACCGTCGCCGATTGTTAATGCAGCATAGGTCTGAATGGCTTTTCCGAAAACTTCATTCCGTAAAACCATACCGAAAATAATACCTACAACAAGGTTTATGACTGTAATAAAGATACCGACTTTTACATTGCCGGAAATAAACTTAGTGGCACCGTCCATAGAACCATAGAAATCAGCTTCGCGCTGAACTTCCATTTTACGCTTTCTTGATTCTTCTTCAGATATCGCACCTGAGTTATATTCTGATTCAATGGCAGCCTGCTTCATCGGCATTGCGTCCAATGTAAAGCGTGCGGCAACTTCAGCAACGCGTGTTGCACCTTTTGTAATAACAAAAGTCTGAACTGCTATGATAATTATGAAAATTACAAAACCGATAAGAAGACCTTCTGAACCGTTGGCACCGACAACGAAGCTTGAAAAAGCGCGGACCATCTTTCCGTTAAATTTCGTACCTAAAGACAAAATCAAACGTGTCGAAGAAACGTTCAAGCCTAAACCAAAAACGGTTGAAATAAGCAGCATTGAAGGAAACGAAGAAAAATCAATTGCACGCGGCGTATAGATTACGATAAGCAACATCAACAATGCCAGCAGCAGATTGGCTGCCATAAGGACATCGAGCAGCCATGTCGGTAATGGAATGATCAGCATCATTACAACAACAATAGCTGCAATAGGAACAAGATTATTTGAAACGCTTTTAAATAACTTACCGATTCTGTCGGCCATTATTTCCACCCTTTTATATATATTATACTACCCGTCCCCTAAACAGATAGAAAAATACAATTTTCAAAACACTTATTTACATTTTTTTTCAAACAAACATATACATATATTTTTGCACAGTAAATCAATAATGTCAAAGGAACTTTGCTCTATATTTTGATGAATTCATATTATACACATGAGCAAGGATTTTCGCTAGTGCTTCATAGTATTCTTCCGGAATAATATCACCAATTTCTACCTCTTTATATAACGCCCGCGCCAGCGGTCTGTTTTCAACTATAGGAACATCATTGCTTCTTGCTATTTCTTTCATACGCTGGGCAAGTGCGTCTGCACCTTTTGCCGTCAGCATAGGCCCGGGCATTTTAGACTTATCAAACTTTACGGCACACGCAAAATGCGTAGGGTTCGTTATAACAACATCAGCTTCTGCAACAAGCTTAGGCATACTCTGCTGCATCATCTCGTGCATTCTCTGGCGCAGTCTGCTCTTAACGAGCGGGTCGCCTTCAAGCTCCTTGAATTCCTCTTTGACTTCCTGCTTTGTCATCTTTAATGATTCCATAAACTGATAACGCTGCACAAGATAATCAGGAATTGCAATGATTATAAACACAACAGCTGCTATAATCAAAAGCTTTGCACTCATTCCGGCTACATAAGAAAAACCCTGCCAGAGACCGACATTCATCAAAGACATCAAAGTCTTCAAATCATTCTTTATGAGCAGATAGGCAGTAATAACTATAATTGCAACTTTTATTATTGATTTGGCTACATTGAACAAGCCTTCAAAAGAAAACAGTGTCTTTCTGAAATATTCACCGAATTTCGGCAGAATTTTTGAAAACTTGGGTTCAAGCGGTTTAGTTGAAAACATAAAACCCTTGTTCTGAATAATATTTCCTGAAATACCGGCAATTATGGCTGTTAAAGCCACAGGCAGCATCATTTTAAGAAAATAAATAAAAAACGCTATAGCAAGATTCTTATCCGTAAATTCAGCTTCTACACAACGGTCAAAATAAAACTTTATAACTTTTATGCAGTTTGTATAAACCCAGGGTGCACAAATTATCAGAGCAATTATTGGAAATAGAAGTACAAGACCGGAATTCAGTTCCTGGCTTTTTGCAACACGGCCTTCTTCCCTTGCCTTTCTGATTTTGTGTTCAGAAGCTTCCTCTGTTCTGCCTTCGTCTTCTGCCTTTGCAAACCACTGCAAGTCAATGCAGGCACCTGATTTTTCTGTTGAAGCTACCGCAAAGCAAGTGTCAGAAGATTTATTCAAAAACTTTAGCCTGTAGCATAAAAGCCAAAACCAATTTTGAGTTATTTCAATATTCAATGCGCCGGTCTTTCTTAAAAGCTTCATCACATTACCGCCTGTGGTGAAATAGCTGCGAACAAGTCTTCAAGCCGCACAAAAGCCGCAGTGAAGCAGCGCTCAAAATAATCGCACATTGTTGGGAGCAGCGCTGTAAGCAGAAAGAAAGCGCACAAAATTGTTATTGGCAGACCTTCAGAAAGAAGGTTCATCTGCGGTGCGGCTTTTGAAAGCAGACCGGTACTTACTGAAATCAAAAACAATGTTCCGATAATAGGCAGGGCAATCATCATTGCATCAAAAAACAACTTTGACAGCCCCGATAAAAGAAATTTTATAAAAGTGTCTTTTGTTGACAGCATTATAAAGCAGTTGAAAGATTCAAAACTATGAGAGACTCCGCTTACAAAAAGCTTTTGAAAGCCACCGACTTTCAAAAAGAGCAGCATTGCAATCAAATTCAAATACTGACCCATTAAAGGGTTTTCTACCTGAGAAAGCGTATCATATACTTCTGATGCACCGAATCCCATTTGGTATGTAAAAAACTGTCCAGCTGAACTGAATGCGGCGAACAGCATAGACACATAAAAGCCTGTTATAATTCCTATAAGCCCCTCTCCGATAATAAGCAACAAATAATCAAATGAGTACGGGTCAACATTCCATGATGTATATGAAACATGAGGCATTATCAAATAAGCTGTATAACCGGCGAGCGCAATTTTTGCAACTCTTGAAACTGCATTAGTTGATAAAAGAGGAACTGTTAAAATCATAGCAAAAATACGTACCGCTATCAAAAAATAAAGCGGTGCGTGAGCCGCAATTTGGTCTAACATCAGCCTTACCCGTCAAATTACATTTTTTAAAGCACTACATCCGGTATCTGCATAAATAAATGCAAAGCATATTCTCTCATTGATGTAAACATCCATCCGCCAAGCAAAGCCAGTACGGCAAGAATTGCAAAAATCTTAGGAACAAAGGTCAAAGTCTGTTCCTGAATAGATGTAACAGCCTGAAGAATTGCAACTACAAGACCGACAATCAAAGCCGCGCCCAAAACAGGTGTTGCAAGCATCAAAATCTGCAGAACACCGCCGCGCATCAATGTAACAAGCTCACCGACACTCATTTATATAAAACCCTCCAAATAATCGAAAACTTAAGATTCTGAAATACTACACAAAACAGTCTTACGGAATAACAGAATTGAACAGCTGCTGTGTCAGCAGTCCCCATCCGTCAACAAGAACAAACAGCATCAATTTAAATGGCATTGATATTTGAACCGGAGGGAGCATAATCATACCCATAGACATAAGAATACTTGCAACAACCATGTCTATGATAATAAACGGAATATATAGCATAATTCCTATTTTGAATGCGACTGTTAATTCATGCAGAATATAAGCTGGAATCAGTACGTAAGTCGGAACATCAGCCAGATTATTCGGTTTTGGCAATTTTGCCATTGACATAAACATTGAGATATAGCTTGTATCATTTGACATCTGCTTAAACATGAATATTCTTAATGGAGCTTCTGCTTCTGCATAAGCTGTTTCTACACCAATTTGTCCGTCTGCAAGAGGCTTGAATGAATTCTTGTAGACCTGATTGAATGTAGGCCACATTATATAAAGCGTCATAAAAAATGCGATTCCGTTCAAAACAACCGTAGGCGGAACCTGCTGAAGAGACAAGGCTCTTTTAATAAAGTCTAAAACAATTGAAAGGCGCAAAAAGCATGTTACAAGAATCAGAATGCTTGGTGCCAAAGACAGAACCGTAAGCAGCAGCAGTACTTGCAGAGAGAATGCAACTTCTTTACCTGTTTCAGGCTGTCTTAACTGCAAATCAACAAGAGGTACCGTAACAGGCGTCATATTTGGATCCATATTAGTTCTTCCGGAAGTTGAACCTTCCGGGAAAGATGACTGCGCTGAAACATAAGACACGCACATTGAAAACAACATTATTACAATTATTACTTTTTTCCAAAAAGCTGAATGTTTCATTGCTCGACATCCTCTGTATTGTTATTGTCTTTAATCTGTTTTCTTGTCTGACGTATTGTTTCTGTTGCATTTTTAGCAGCAGTATCAAAATAATCTTCAAATTCCTCGTTATCGTCCGGTTCTTCTGTTTTTTGACCTGGCAAGAAAGCAGATATAATAGACATAAAATCTTTCTGTTTTACAGCCGGTTGATTTTCCGCAGCCAGATTCATTGTGTCTATAAGTTCTTTGTCATTGATTTCGCCTATAAGGTTTACCGAATTATCACCTGCACCTACAACAAATGCCTGTGTCGGTGTTGAAACTATGTATACTGCTTTTCCCGGCGAAAGATTTACAGCAGCAACTTTTTTTAGATATGGTCCTGACTGAAAATTAGTTCCAGTAGATTTCTTTAACAGCCATACAATACCGTAAATACATGCAATTACAAGAATTAAAACGAGAATTAATTTTATAAACTGCCACGCATTATTAGTTTTTACATTCTGTTCGGCAGAAACTTCTGTTTCAGAAGAAGGAATTATAAGCATCTGCTCTTCAGCGCGTACATCAGACATTTTTTCCGTTTCTGTACTTTCACTTTGAGCATAAAGAAAGGAAGCTGATATAATAAATATACCAGCGGTTAACAGCAATAATTTTTTTGAGAAAATCGTATTGTCCCCCACCCGCTTTTTTAGATTTGCAAACCCCAATGCAAAAAGCTCACGTATAAAACTACGTGAGCTTATTATAAATCAAAAGCAAGTGAAAAGCAACACTAACTTTACAGATTATTTCATTTCTGTAACACGTTCAACAGGTGAAAGAATCTCAGTTACGCGGACACCAAAGTTTTCATCGATAACTACGACTTCGCCTTTTGCAATCGGTTTGTGGTTTACAAGAATATCAACCGGCTCACCAGCAAGTTTGTCGAGCTCGATGATAGTTCCTTCTCCCATACCGAGGATTTCCTTAATCTGCTTCTTGGTACGTCCAAGTTCTACGGTCATTTCCATGAAAACATCCATAATCAAACCGATGTTTCCCTGTTCCATTGGATTTATACCATTCTGCAAACTAGGATACTGCAAAGGCTGAACATTTGGCATACCACCTACCATCTGACTGCCCATATTCATACCCATGCCATTCATATTGCCCATGCCATTCATATTCATTCCGCCCATGTTCATAGGATTTCCCATATTCATTGCTGTATTCTGGCCAAAGCCTTCTTGCATTATAGGAGCTGCAACACTTGCTGCAGGAATATCGTTAATTGCTGCGCCTTCATTTGCTGCAGGCGGGTTAAGTGCATTAGAGATATTGAATGCAACATTGTTTGATATAGCTTCCCATATTTGATATGTCTGACCATCTACAGTAATAGGGAATGTAAACAAGACGAAATCGCCTTGTGGATAACGTACCATTGCTTTTGCAACATGGATTGCTTCAGCAGGAACTGTGGCAAGTCCAGGGAATTTACCTGTTTTGCTCAAAGCACTGATTTCTGTACCGCTGTGCTGTGAAACAATTTCAGAAATTACAGAAAGTGACATATCGTCAAGTTCTGAGATTTCCTCTTTGTTAATAAGTCCTGCAAGTTTTTTTGCACAGTCCGGAGTCATCAGGAAAAGATGATCACCAGTCATACTTTCAGAAAAATCAGCTGTAACGGCAACAACCATTTCTGGCAACAACTTTAATAAGCCGTCACGGTTCAATACTTCTGCAGTTGGTTCTGCAACAGTAAATTCTGAACCTGTCATAGTTGACAGACTTGATTTCAAACTGTCAGTTGTATCTTTTGCAAAATCAGCCAAAGGCTTTGTATCTATTTTTTTTGCAACCGAAGACGTTTGTGCAGCCGACCCCATCCCGCCTAGATCAACACCAGATAACAAGGCATCAATTTCGTCTTGAGAAATAGCACCATCACTCATACGATTCGTCTCCTTCTGTTAATTCTTCAAAGTCATCTTTTTCTGTCTGGTCTAACTTACCAAGAACCTGTACACCCATTTTCTTACCGATGACACCAGGCTGACACAGGAATTTCTTTACGTTACCGACACTCAAAGTAAGAGGATCACCCACTCTTACATTAGATAATCGGACAATATCGCCAACTCTTAAACTTAAAACATCACGAATCGGCAAATTTATTGAACCAATTTCAGCGACTACGTCCATATCAACGTTGGCGAGCTTTTCTTTCAAGACACCGAGATACTGGGTAGTAGAACTTCTTCTAACAGAAGAAAACCAGAACTGAGATGAGAGTTTTGAAATAATAGGCTCAATTGTAATGTAAGGAATACAGAAGTTCATCATACCTTCTTCTTCACCTACTTTCGTTTCAAGCGTTACCAAAACAACCATTTCTGACGGCGGAACAATCTGCGCAAACTGCGGATTTGTTTCAATCTGACCGAGTCTTGGTCTTAAGTCAATAACCTGAGTCCAAGCTTCGCGCATATTCGCCAGAATGCGCACGATTATTCCTTCCATAACTGACTGTTCAATATCAGTTAAATCACGCTGAACTTTTGTTCCCTGACCGGAACCACCGAACAGGCGGTCAATCATCGAAAAGGTAATTGCCGGGTCTATTTCAAGAATGGCGTTACCTTTCAATGGATCCATATTAATGACCGCAAGCGTTGTCGGTGTCGGAATAGAACGGATAAATTCCTCATAGGTGAGCTGATCAACAGACGCAACATGAACATGAACCATGCTCCGTAACTGTGCTGACAAACTTGTTGTTGTCAAACGTGCAAATGTTTCATGCATAATTGAAACTGTACGTATCTGCTCTTTTGAGAATTTGTCAGGACGCTTAAAGTCGTAAATCTTTATCTTTCTGGTGTCACTTACAGGTCTGAAATCTTCCTGCTCAGTTTCACCAGAGCTGATTGCTGTGAGAAGTTGGTCAATCTCATCCTGTGACAGAACTTCGTTCATACTAATCCCTTATAACAACCTACTGTGCAATAACTTCAAGGTTCATAAATTTTACGTCCTTGATTTTCGAATCCATCAGAATATCATCATTAATAGAGTTACGAATTTCAATCTGTAATTCGCGCTCATTCTGTGGCTTCAATTGAGAAGCTGATTTCTGAGTAAAATAACGGCGGATGAAGTCTTTAATTTCAACCTGACGCTGTGTAATTTCAGTAGATGCCTGTTTGTCATCTTTTTTGTAACCGAAAACTACATCAACAATTACAGTTGCCGGTTCTGCATCGCTTGTCTTTGTGCGGATAGAACCGATTGACTGATACCAGTCAAGAGCTTCACGCGATTTCTTATAGTCATCAGAAATCGGTATTGCAGCCTGAGTAGGGTTATTCTTATTCATAATTTTCATTGTGATGACACAAACAGTTACGATAAGAATGATTGCTGCAACAACAATTGCTACCCATTTTAAGATCGATGGAAGAATTCCACCAAAACCACCAGAACCTTTTCCAGATTCATCAGAAGTTTCTTCACCATCAATGTTCAAATCATCATCATCTGCCATAGCTAACCTTCCTCAAGCTTATAAAATAGTATCATTAAAAATGCCCATCGTCCAGTATTATAATATCTACACGACGGTTATACGCCTGACCCTCAGGAGTATCATTTGAATATTTCGGCTGAGTATCTGCATAACCAGCCACTGAAAAACGTTGTTCTTCAGCACCAAAATCAGTTAAATAATGCAATACGTTTGTTGCACGGGCTGTTGAAAGCTCCCAGTTTGAAGGCCATTTTGTTGCATCCGGTGCAACATTATCTGTATGACCCTCTATTCTAAAACGGCGGTTTTCAAGACCTTCTTGAGCTAAAAAATACTGCGCAAGTCTCAATAACGAATCTCGAGCCTGTTCCATATCAAGTGTTGCACTGCCAGGTGCAAAGAATGAATCTGAAGCAAGACTTATAACAAGACCACGTTCATCGCTCGTGATAGAAATTCTATTTGACTTTACGTCAGGAGCAAAAAGACTTACAGCTCTTTTTACAGCCAGACCCAAAGACTTACCTTTTTCCATAGAAGGCATTGAATTGATTGTATTTCCCAAATCAGCCAGACGTCCTGAAGACAATGACTGACCGCCTGAAGTAGGATCTCCGCTTAATGTTGCAATCATCTGGTTCACCTCGACGATGTCTATTTCCGTCGGATTGTACAACATAACGAAGAAGCACAACATGAGCGTAATCATATCACCATAAGTCGTCAACCATGATTGTGAAGGCGGCTTAGGCTCTTTTTTTTGTCTCTTTGCCATTCAATTAGTCCTTCAAAACTTCTGATTCAATAACTTTCCTTGAAACAGGATCAAGATATGTAAGAAGTTTCATAGCAAGAATACGCGGGTTATCACCTGCCTGAATTGAAAGAACGCCTTCAATAATCATTTCTTTTACAACCATTTCCTGGCTGTTCTGTAATTGCAATTTTGTTGAGAACGGGGTCATGAACATGTTGGCAATAAAAGAACCGTACAATGTTGTCATCAAAGCGATAGCCATGTTAGGACCAAGTGAAGACTTATCTTCGAGGTTTCGAAGCATACCAATAAGACCGATAACCGTACCCATCATACCATAACCAGGACCGAGGCCTGCCCATGTGTTCATAACACTAATCCACTGTATGTGGCGTGATTCTATCTGTCCCATCTCGTTCTCGAGGATACCGCGGATAACATTGCCGTCAGTACCGTCAACTACAAGACGAAGACCGGTTTTCATAAACTCATCGTCAAGATCTTCAAGTCCTTCTTCCAAAGCAAGAATACCTTCGCGGCGTGCTTTTTCAGAGAGCGTAACCATGCTCTGTACCAATGTCTTTTCATTGAAATCAGGAATCTTAAATGTTTTTCCGATAACACCCCAAACACCCATTACATACTTCATTGGATATGCGATACACAAAGCGGTGTACGAACCAATAACAGTAAAAATAAATGATGGAAGGTCCAAGATACCAGGTACTGTACCACCTGATGTCAAAACTGACATGATGACAGCTGCGATACCGCCAACAATACCAATGATTGTCATTATATCCATAAAAAGCCCCACTCCCCTTTGGAAAGTTTTTCTTAAAATTTAAGAAAGCTATTCAAAGCGTTGAAAAGTTGAAAAACATTTGTTTAATAACTTTTCTGATATATTATTTTTACGGTACATAATAAAAAACAGTTTAGTCTTTTATTTATCCCGTTTATTCTTCATTTTTAAAACCACCGATTAAGCGGCGGTATGCAATTATTTTTTCAATAATCTCTTCGGGTTTTTCTTTAACCACAAGTTTTTGTCCGGAAAGCATTATCAATGTAACGTCTGGATTAGATTCCATTCTTTCTATTTGATGTGGATTTAACCAATATGCAGTGCCATCAAATCTTGTCACTTCAATCATAATACTTCCATTTTGAATGCTAAACCATTGTCAGTCAAGGGGGTTAATACATTCAATTAATTACAACAATTAAAAAAATGCAGAGAATATGCTGTCGATTTCTCCCTCACATTCTCTGCATTATTTATCGGTTATCCGCGGCTAAAAATTAGCGTTTCAAACTCAAAACAGTTTCAAGCAATGTATCAGAAGTCTGAATTGTCTTAGAGTTAGCCTGGAAACCACGCTGTGTAACAATCATGTCAGTGAACTGCTCTGTAAGGTCTACGTTTGACATTTCAAGTGCACCAGAAAGCAAAGAGCCTTTACCAGCTACACCTGCAACGTTGATGTTTGCAAGACCAGAGTTGTTAGACTGAACATAAGTGTTGTCGCCGGCTTTTTCAAGACCGCCCTGGTTTGTAAAGCTTGCCATTGCAATCTGACCGAGAACACGGTTTGTTCCGTTTGAATAAACGCCTGTGATTACACCGCTGTTGTCAATCTTGAAGTTGTCAAGATAGCCCATTGTGTAGCCGTCCTGATAGAAAGCTTTTGTTGAGCTGTCTGAAGCATACTGAGTAATTGTGTTCAGCTGGCTTCCGATCTGACCAAGGTTGATGTTGAATGTCTGGCGTGTAAGCTCGCCGTCTGCAGCTGCTGTTGTCTGCGGAACATTGAAAGATGTCTGAAGCAGAATATTGCCTGTTTCAGCACTTACATTTCCGGCAGAGTCAGTAACAGAAAGCAATGTACCGTTATTGTCAAAGTTTACGATGAATGTGTTGCCCTGACCGTCTGTGCCGCCAAGACCAACGCGTGTCTGTGTTTCATCAGCCAAATCCGGGTCAATCAAAACTGTTGCTTCCCACTGGTTTGGTACACCAGGTACACGGGCGAAAGATACATTAAGGTTATGCTCATTGCCGAAAGTGTCGTAAATCTTGAATTCTGTAGACCATGTACCTTTTGCAATTTCTGCTTCATTTGCACCTTCTGCAATTTCAGGTGTGTTCTTGTTCAAGTTACAGGCAAAGTTTACATTTTCAGTTGCCTTTGCCGGGTCTTTTGAACCGACAGGAATTACCAAGTCTTCAGTATAACCTGCTGTGTTGATTACCATTTCACCGTTGAGTTCGCGTGCCATATATCCCTGAACACGGAGACCATTAGCAGGATTTACAAGAGTTCCGTCTTTATCAAGACCGAATGTACCGGCACGTGTAAAGAATGTCTCTTCGCCATTCTTCAAGATAAAGAAACCGTTGCCCTGAATGGCAATATCAGTAGAAACACCTGTTGTCTGCAAGTTACCCTGTGTAAAGATTGTATCAATACTTGCAACTGTAACACCAAGACCTACTTCTTTTGGGTTTACACCACCAACTTCGTTTGTTGGTTTTGCTGCACCAGACAGCTGCTGTGAAATCATGTCCTGAAAATTAACACGACCGCGCTTGAAACCGGTAGTATTTACGTTCGAAACGTTGTTACCGATTACATCCATTCTTGTCTGATGATTTTGCATACCGGAAACACCGGCATAAAGTGAACGCATCATATCTTTACCCTCTTAATTGCCATATATCTTGTTTATTTGCTCCATGCTGTACGGCATGCCATTTACGATTAACTGAGGATTTTCACCTCTTGTTACAGCCTGAACCTGACCTGTAACAACATTTTCGCCAGCTGTAAGCTCAACAGTCTTACCGATTGTTGACACTGCTTCAGAACCAGAAAGCATGCTTGCAAGTTTTGTAAACCCAGTACTCATGTTTGTCATCTGTTCAAGGCTTGAGAACTGTGCCATCTGTGCAATAAATTCTGTATTCTCCATAGGAGCTGTCGGATCCTGATTTGAAAGCTGTGTAATAAGCAGCTTAAGGAAGTCATCTTTTCCCAATTCCTGACTTGCAACACGACCATTTGCAGCAGCGTTTTTGGCATTCTGTGTGTTAACAGCCTGCTGAACAACAGCCTGATCCTGTGCACTCATCGCTGTATTAATTTGCATTAAATTCTCCTAGTTTCTGCCTTTCTAGACAACCATATTTACTGAAGTCAAGCCAAAATAACCATCAGCCATGTCTTCTGCACCAGCTGCAAGCGGCATCGAATCAGCATAATCTAAACCACGCGGATTCTTGCCCTGCTCTGCATCACCGTGTCTACCTTCAGATTCACCGCTTCCGCTCCATGCAAGCTCAAATCCTGCACTGTCAAAGCCGGAACTCAAAAAAGCCTGACGCAGGCTTTCAATGTTGTTCTTGAAAGCACTGTAAGCTTCTTCGCTAGACACGATAATTTTACCGGTAATTAACTTGTCGGATAATTCAAGTTTAATCTTAACATTTCCAAGTTCTTCCGGATGTAAAACCAAATTGATAGTACCCGACTTATTATCTCTTAATGTAATAAGACCTGTTTTAACGAATTCACCAGCATTGTTTCTGATTTCAGTTGAAAGCATAGAAGCAAATGTGGCTTTTGAACCTTCCTGGACTGGAACACCTTCCTGAACCTGTGCAAGATCCTGAGCCTGAGGATTTGCAAGATTGAGCTGCATTTCGGCTGTTCCGTTCTCGTCATAAGAAACGCTTGTCACCATTCCGCCGGATTTATTCTCAGAGGCAGGCTGTGTTCTTTCGTCGATTACCTCAATAAGAGGAGCTTCCTGCTTTTTTGCAGCCGCACTATGTACCATTGTGTCTGATGAAAGCTCGTCATCGATTTTTGCAGCGTCTTTTGCTTTTTCAGCCTGAACATTTGAGAAAACAGCAGCTGTATCATTGCTCCTTGCGGTTTTCTTAGAAGACTTTTTAACAAGCCCGTCTGTTCCATCCCCGTCTTCAGCAGCTTCTGCAACAGATTCTGCATTCTCTTCTTCTAAAAGAACAGGCTCAATTACATTCTCAACAAAAAGCTCTTTTGATTTTTTGCCGTCAGTTTTTTCGGCAGCCATGTCTTCAATCTCAAGATTTTCTGTAACAAGAGCGAGAGTCTCTTCTGCTTCGATGTTTTCTACATCTACAGCTTCAGCAAGAGCAGCTTTTTCTTCAGTTTTGCTTTCTTCAGAAACGGCAACTTTTTCTTCAGCGTTGTTCTCAGTTTTTGCAGATTGAGCAGCAGTTTCTTCAGTTTTATCTGACTCTGAAACCATCTGCTTTATTTTTGAATCATCAGCCGAAACACTGTCCTGTTTCTCAACAGGCTTCTCATACGGTTTTTCCTGAGGTTTTGTGTATTCAGCAGAATTTTGTACACCATCCGTGGCTTTCATTGCATTATCCAGCACGCGGCTGAATGATGTATCGCCCTGCATCGAGCCTGTAAATCCAACAGCAGCTTTTGATGAAGCGGCAAGTGTTTCCATACCGTCAAGGCGAATAGCTATGGCCTCCATCGGCATACCTCCATTTTGAGCGTAAAGAAACATCAAGTTCATTTCAAAATCAAAGCCTGAAGTTTTCAAAGCCTCCCACACCGACCTTCAAAACTAAAATTTTAGAAACTTATCTTTTTGTATTTCTTACAGAAAGCATAATTCATAAAGAACTACTTCTTTATCTGTTCAATGCTCTTATTATTTTTCGGAAAACGGCACAGACACTTTAGAGCCAGTTTCAAAAGCCGGTTACTATTTAACAATGGCGGTTTATCAATTGTGCACCATTGTCATGCTGAACTCGTTTCAGCATCTAATCTTTCAATATAGTTCTTGTACATTGCAAGATTCCCGTGTCAAGCACGGGAATGACATGCTCACACCACCGGACAGACTGTTGTCATTGTCATGCTGAACTTGTTTCAGCATCTGAGCTTACGCTATGCACTCTGTTGTCATTGTCGGGCTTGACCCGACAATCTTTTGGACATAAAAAAAAGCCGGAACATCAAGTGATGCACCGGCTTCTTGTAAAGCAAGCAAATATAGTTTATTCCAATGTAACTGGTTTTGTAGTCATCTTGCGCTGAATTGTAGCCGCCCTGTCAGCCGGCATAAGAGAAAGCCAGTATGGAACCATTGAGTTTTTGCCCTCTTCTTCAGCGATTTCATCTACACGGCGCAGAACATCAATTGCAAGCTGATCTTCCATTGAAACAAGAATGGCAACAGCAGCTTCCGGACGCATACCGTTTAGCTCTGCGGCAATTGTTCTATAGTTAAGCTCTTTGTCCTCGTACTTTTTCTGAATCTTCTCAAATGTTGCTTCGCGCTCTTCCTGCGAAATCTTCCGTTCGTCAAGTTCCTGCGCAATCTGCTGATATTCGGCTTCTTTTACCTGGATGTCTGATTCGCGTTTATCAAGCTCCTGCGAGCGCAGGTTCAAAGCTTCAAGCCGCTTTGCAAATCTGTCTGCCTCAAGGTCTGCTTCCTGTTCAGGCGAATAGTTGACAGCAGAAACAGAAGTCTGCGGCTGCAGCCCGACAAGGCGGTAAACCGGCTCAAAAAACTTCTTGGCCTGAATTACACCCAAATAATCAAACCAGAATAAGCCAAGAAAGACCAAAATGATAATCAATAAAAGCAACACAATAGTCTTGCCGATTGTTCCTTTTGCTGACACGTTTTACCCCTCAAGAATCTGAATCAATAAATCAGATTCAATAATTCAACTGTATTATAATAGAAAAACTCAAATAGATGAAGCCTGTAAGATTTTCAAAAGGCAGCACTATTTATTATTTTATCGGAAATCTGTTTCATATACTTAGGAAAACTTGTAAATTTTTGAGCGGAGCCGCATCAGGCGGCTTCCGCCCGTTTTTTCAGCTCAAGCCGGCAACAGCAGTGCCGAGCGTAATGTCATTGTCTATTGAAAGAATCTCAAAATAGATATGACGCTGGTTTATAAGCACCTCGTTCAAATAACCGATAAGGCGCTCTTTAAGGTTGTGCGTCTTATAGAAAGTAGTGCCGTCGCAGACAACGCCGACAGGCAGAGCCGCACTGTAGCCTGCTCCGCTCTTGATTATTGCAGCTGAAATGATTGCGGCCGCAAGCTTTGCAGAACGTGCTACAAAATGGTCAAGCAGCACAAAAATTGTGTCTGCATCTTGCTGAGTGCCTTTCGCCGCAATTGCGCCGAGAACTGTCGTAGTCTTTTTCGGTGCATAGAAGAACTGATCCATGTCCTTAAGTTCAAGCTTAGGCAGCGCCTTGATTGCGTCTGCAACAGGCTTGGTGAACAAGCCGTCTTCGGCAGCTTTTTTCAGTGCAATCAAGCCGACCGGACCGAGATATGCACCTGAGCACATCTTTTCCATTACATAAAGACCAGGAGTATTTGCAGTCTTGTCGAATTCAATGTCGAATTCTGAGCGCGGCAATTTGTTGAACTTGCCTGATTCGCAGACGATAATCTGGCTTTTTGGCGCAGACCTTCCGGCTGAATCTTTCAAGCCTGCAAGCTTTGCAACCGGCTCTGAATCAATGTAGGCGGCGTTCATGCCTGTGCCGAGAATAAAACCGACATAAGAGCTGTATGCACGGCCTTCGATGGCGTTTGAAGCACCCGCAAGCAAAGCCGCCGTAGTATCGTTCAAAAGCGTAATCTTTTCAGGCCGATTCCAGCCGCGCTCAACAAGAGCATCGCTCAAGTTTTTGCCCACAAGAGAGCCTATAACTTCTTTTGCCTTAATCTCTTTTGAAAAGCTTATAACTTCGCCGTCGCTGTCAGGCGTAATCTTCATTGCATAAGAAAAGCAGAAACCGATGCGCTTTGCCTTATTCTTAAGATGGTCAAGGTTTGCGGCAACCGCACTGAAGAATTCTTTTTTTGAAAGCTCGCGCTCAATACCCGGCATTGAAGTCTTTTCAAGCTCGCTTATAGTTGCTGTGCCGTTTGCGTCAAATGTAACAAGGCATGAACGGAAGTTCGTACCGCCGGCATCAATTACTATTACAGATTCGTTTTTCGGCGATTCTTTTGGCGGCAGCCCCCATGTCGGAATCATGTCTTCGGCGGCAGCCATCGAACAATTACATTCATTGCCTTTTTCCAGCCCGGCTTTCATATCATATAAAAGACCGTTAATCGTTGTATTTACATCATAAGCGGCAACGGAAAAACCATGCCTGCCCAAAAAAGCGGTAACGTTTTCATATACGCTCATTAGAATTTTCCCCCGATGCGTTGCAGGTTAAAGCCCTGCATGTACATTGTTTTCAGATAAAGTTTAGCAAGTTTTGGTGCATTTGGCAATGAAAAATGGATTCTAAGGGGAAGGCAAAACCCTTAATTCGGAAGCACGGTTTTTCCTTCCCCTTAAACCCCATCCTTTTCTGGCACCGTTCAGGGGCTCTGCCCCTGAAAACCCCGAATTTTACAATCATTATCGACTAAACTCCGCTTTGGTAGCTTAATCTGGTCATTGAGCGTAGTCGAAATGACCAACAGTGTAGGCTTTTGTACACAAGCTGCCGGTTTTGCGTTTCGCGTTAGGATTAATCTAAAAATATAAAGAAAACTGGCGAAACGCGCAGTTTCCGCTTTGCGAAAACTGCCAAGCTGGAGCGAAAGCGGCGCTTTTCGTTCTTTTTGCATTAGCTTTTAATTAGCAATTAGTATAACTCGCAAAAAGCGTCTGTTTTTTCACAGCAAAAACAGACAGCTGATACAAGATTATGCTATTGCGAAAAGATTTTTTGTATAAATATACAGGAATATTGAAGATTCTTGAAGAATATTGTATATTCTTCAAGTTTTTGCATAAATATACAGGAATATTAAAGATTCTTGATGAATATACAATATTCTTGATGTTTTTGCATAAATATTTACAAATATTGCATATTCCTGAGATTTTGCGTTCCGCATTAGGATTAATCTAAAACAATAAAGAAAGCCGGTATAAAATGACAGATAATATGAAGAAGCGCGTAAAAGCACAAAGAAAATGAAAGCTGACTTTGAAAAGGAAAGTATGCGCTGGTTGTCACTTGAAGCAGAGTTGACTCTGGCTTATAACGATTTCTATCAGTATCCGCCTCCTGAAGTTACTACTTTTGAGATGCCTGCATAGCACTTTTCTGAAAGCGGACGCATTATTATAGTTCATCTCATTAAGTATTAACTGTAACAGCTTGATAGCATCTGCAAAAACGCGTAAAATAGCCGCCTATGAATGTTGAGAAACTGAAGCAACAGCTTAACAAGGAACAGTTTGAAGCCGTCACCACTTTTGAAGGGCCGCTTCTTATAATTGCCGGCGCAGGTTCGGGCAAGACGCGCGTTATTACATACCGCATGGCGCACATGCTTGACAATAACATTCCGCAAAGCCAGATACTCGCGCTAACCTTTACGAACAAGGCCGCGCGCGAAATGGAAGAGCGCATAAAGGAACTGACCGGAAGAAAGCTGCAGAACCTTACAGTTTCAACTTTTCATGCTTTCGGCGTGCGCATCTTGCGCCAAGACATTGACAAACTCGGCTGGCGCAGCAATTTCAGCATTTATGACGAAACGGACAGAAACCAGCTCATCAAGGAAACAGGCCGCGAGCTTGGCTTTTCTGCAGATGCGCTCGATGTCTACAAAATCGGCAACCTTTTTTCGAACATCAAAATTGGCCGCTGGGACTGGCAGAGCGCGAACGACCAGTACAAAAAGCTATACGAAGAATATCAGGCCGGGCTGAAGCTTTATAACGCCGTAGATTTTGACGACCTTATCACGCTGCCGCTCAAATTGTTCCGCGAATTCCCTGATGTGCTTGCAAAATACCGCGAGCGCTACAAGTACATAATGGTAGACGAATTCCAGGACACGAGCATTCAGCAGTATCAGTTCATGCACGCGTTGGCTGATAAAAATGTGGCTGTCGTCGGCGATGATGACCAGTCAATCTATTCTTGGCGCGGCGCAAACTATGAGAACATCAAGATGTTCGAGCGCGATTTTCCCGACGTCAAGGAGATTAGGCTTGAACAGAACTACCGCTCGACAGAGACTATTCTAGCCGCGGCGAACGGCGTGATTTCGCACAACACAAACCGCAAAGACAAATCGCTCTGGTCGGGCAACGGCTCCGGCCGCCCGATTGAAATCTATATGCCTGAAAATGAAGCTGCCGAAGCTGATTTTGTGTCTGAAACTATTCAGTCTATCTGCATGTCAGAGCAGCGCAAATACGATGATTTCGGCGTGCTCATAAGGGCTAACACGCTGAGCCGCGCGCTCGAAGAATCGTTCCTTGAGAACAACATTCCTTACACAATGTCGGGCGGCACAAGTTTTTATCAGCGGAAAGAAATAAAGGACGTTATAAGCTATCTCCGTGTCATTGCAAACCACGACGATGACATCAATCTTTTGAGAATCATCAACACGCCGAGGCGCGGCATCGGCAGAAAGGCCATAGAAGACATTTCCGCCGTCGCAAAAGAGCATGACTGCTCGCTTTGGACGGCAATTCAGGCTTTGCTTGCCGCTGAAGCTTCTGACGAAACAGATTATGACAGCGACCAGAATTCGCTTTTCGACATGAATGAAGCAGACGGCGCCGCTTCTGGCGATAATTCTAGCGGAACATGGAACGGCTCTGTGAAAGAGCTTTTTGAAGCCGCCGCCAGCGACAAGGACTTTGACGCTGCTGAATATTCGGGCAAAAAGGCTGATTTTGAGCCTGTGTTCTCTGCCCCATTTGATGCACCTGCAATTTTGAACGCAAAGACGCGCGCCGAACTAAGCGCATTCGTCTGCTTTATAGAAAAACACAGGCAGTCAATGCTGAGCGGCAAAGGCCTTGCAAAAAAGGTGCGCGCAATGGTCGACGAAATCGACTACTGGAGCTACCTCATTTCTGAATATCAGAAAAACGAAAAGGCGGCGCGCTACAAGTTTCTCAACATCGAAAGCCTTGTAAACTCAATCGAAATCTGGGAAAACGACCCGGATAATTTTGATTCTGGGCTTTTTGCATATCTTAACAGAATCACGCTGCTTTCGCGCGACGACATGGACGATGATTCTGACAAAGGCAAAGTCAATTTGATGACGATTCACGCTTCAAAAGGCTTGGAATTTCCGGTTGTGTTCATCGTCGGCTGCGAAGACGGCATCATTCCGCATGCGCGCTCGCTTGAAGACGGCGAAGGCAACATCGAAGAAGAGCGCCGGCTGTTTTACGTTGCAATCACGCGCGCGCAGCAGAAGCTCTTTCTTTCAAGCTGCCGCCACCGCCGCAAGATGCAGAGCGTGGTTGAATGCACGCCCTCGCCGTTTTTAGACGAAATTCCTGCAAACCTTGTCGAATATCACGAGCCGCAGACCGAAGTTTCAAACGAAATGGCGCAGCAAATGCTTGAACGTATGAAGCAGCGCTTTGCAAAAGCTTAATTTACGAAATAAGCTTTATCTAGCAAAGCCGCCAAGTTTCCGCTGTGCGAAAACTTGAAAGATTTTGTATATTGAGGCGACTTAGTCTATAATATGAAAAAAGTAAAAGACAAGGAGGAAACACAATGAAAAGATTATTTGCAATTCCATTTTGCCTCTGCTTAATGTTTGTTTCTTGTCGGAACGGTGATAAACAAAAAAGTCTATATTTTGACCCATTTGTTAATACCCCAAGCGACTATAAGCTTGCAAAAGCAATCAAGAATAATAATCTTAAGAAAATAGATTCAATTCTACAAAATGATAAATCTATCATTGATAGAAGCTATTCTACACGTTATTATTCAGTCCTTCATTTTGCAGTTGAGCTTGAAAGAGATGAAGCCGCAAGGGAACTTCTTAAAAATGGGTTTAACCCAAATGTAGAAACTCTCAATGGCGAAACACCTCTTCATATTGCGGCTGGTTTTCCACAAATTGTTTCTTACAATTCTTATAGAAATACTAAACTAATCGATGCCCTGTTAGATTATGGCGCTGATACAGAATTGTTGTATTCTTATCAAAGCATTAGCAATCTCCGTCCTGTTCCTTTAACGCCTTTGATGATGTCTATAAAAAATTCTTTAAGCATGTCACCGACAGATCCGTTTTATTCATTATTGCCCGACACAAAATCTGGAGAAACACTTTTAGAAAGACGAAGAAATTATGTAAGCCTTGAAAAGACAAAAATGCTTGTAGAAAAAGGCAACGCAGATGTTAATCACAAAACAAAATACGGAATTACAGCTGCAATTCTTGCGCTTTATTATGGCGAAATTGAAAAGGCGCATTACCTCATTGTTCAGCATAAAGCAAACGTAACTGATGATTTTTTTCTAACTGAAGAAAACTATATAGACGGAATTCCAACCAAGCCACTAGAATTATTAAGAAAGCTCGATTTTCCAGAAAATTCAATTGAGTATAAATTAAAACTTGAAATTATTGAAGAATTCAAAAATCAAGGCGTTGACTATTACGCACAATCTGTCTCTTATTTGTGAAACAGCTTTACCACTCTCAGCACGTCTACGGTGTGAGAGCCGGCGCCGATTAGGTCTTTCCGCTCGGCGGATTTTAAATAAGCAAAACACTTCAAGGGTTTATACATTTTTCAAGTTGTTTTATCAATTGAGGTAAATCTTCAGAAACGGTTTCCCACACAACTTTTAAATTTACGCCTTCATAATCATGAATGATTTTATTCCTCATGCCGTAGATTGATTTCCATGGAATATTCAAATAGTTATTCTTAAATTCAGCTGACAGCTTATGAGATAATTCACCCAGCTGACCAAGATTAAATGCACATGCCTCAACTATCATTTCTTTTTTAGAAAATTCATCATACTCAAGATTTTGTATATATGACAGTATTTTCGTAGATAAAGAAATCATTTTTTCAATTATTTCAGCATCGCTCATAAATTTTTATACCTGTATTGTTGATTTCAGTTTGAATTTTTGAACCTGTTTCGATATGAGCAACATCAAATAGATCTACATCTTTTTCATTCAAGGCTTCTTTCACATCTTCCAGAAGACCAAAAAAGCGAAGCCCTTTCAAATTGCTGTCAACAAGCAAATCAACATCACTTTTTTCGTTAGCAACACCCTTTGCATACGAACCGAAAAGAACTGCCGACTTAACATTATGCAGCAAAAACACAGGAGAAAGCTTTGCTTTTATATAGCTTAATGAATATACGGTATTGTTCATGTTGATTATTATACAATACTTTTCTAGAAAAACAAACACGCAAAAAAAAGTGGTTTCACTGCTTAATCACTCTCAGCACGTCTACGGTGTGAGAGCCGGCACCGATTAGGTCTTTACGTTCGGCAGCCTGCATCTGATAGTCTATAAAGAGCTTGAACGATTCTTCGCTCATTGCGTTGAGCTCTTTGCGCATATAGTCGGCCATTCCGTCTGGCGAAAAAATCGTAAGCCGCTCAAGACCTGCCTCGTGGTTAAGGCTGTCAATGTCTTCAAGCCGCATATAATCATAAAGCTCGTCATTTTTAGCCGAAACCTTAAAATCAGCCGAAACCGCACCGTCTTTCATCAGCGCAGCAATCCTGTTTTCCTTAAAGCAGTACGAAAAAAGGCTGTATTCATTCATAAGATAGGCAACAAGTATCACGCCGCCAGACTTTGTTACGCGCTTTGCCTCGCTCAAAGCCTTAAGCTTTTCAGATTTTTCATGCAGATGATAGAGCGGCCCGAAAAGCAGCGTCATGTCGAAAGCATCATTTTCTAAGAAGTGCAAATCAACAGCGTTGCCCTGCCAAGTCTTTACAGGCGAATGCTTTGAGCGGAGCACGTCGAGGTTGCTTTTTACAAGCTCCACGGCCGTAACGTCAAAGCCTTCGCCGCACAAAGCAAGGGAATATCTTCCTGTTCCTGCGCCGACATCAAGAATCTTGCAGTTTTTTCTGTCTTGCGGCAGATAATCGTGAATGAACTTCATCGATACAGCAAATTCAACCTGGCCGTGCCTTGTTTCAAGGCGGTGGTCTTCTTTGTGCTGCTGATAATGTCGCTCAAGAACGGAAAGTTTTCCCATAAAAGATTAACCGTTTACACGATTCCTGTGAGCATATAGAAAACGACGCACAAATAAGGAACGAAAAACTTGAAAAGCATGAGCATTACAAGGTCAAAGTAGCTTTCTTTGTGGGTCAAGCCGCAGATGGCGAACATTGTAACCAACGCACCGCAATGTGGAACTGGGTCAATGCCGATGCCCGAAACTGAAACGATTCTGTGCAAAACTTCAAGCGGAATGCCCGCATTTGTCGCAAGGTTTGCCCAGATTTCGCCGAACTTTGCAAGCGCAATCGTAATGCCGCTTGAAGCAGAGCCTGTAATGCCGCACATGATGTTTGTCGAAAGAACTGCCGAAAAAAGCGGGTTGCCGTTTTCAGAAAGCTTGAGAAGCAGCCTGCTGATTACGTCAAAGCCGACAACGCTTGTAACCACGCAGCCGAACGCAAAGCCCGACGCAACGTTGAAAACAGCCGTTCCGCTCGAAAGAGCCGAAGCGTTCACTGTCTTTAAGAAAACCTGCTTGCCCGAAACTTCAGCTTCTGCAGCAAAAATGCGCTTGCGGCCTACGATAATCGTAACAAGTGTAGCAAGAATTGTGGCGATTGAAACAGCCCACAACGATGAGATTTTCCATGTGATGAATGACCATTTGAAAGGGTTGCTCAAAACGATGTTGAGCACAATTACCATAAGCAGCGGAATCAAAGACAAGAACCAGTTCGGCAGCTCTTTGTCTTCAGACTGATTTTCGTCGTTATAGTTGCCGTAGCCCTCGCCTTTTGCCATCAGCGTCTTTGCCCTGAAGCCAATCCAGATAAGCCCGATTGCCAGAAGCATAGCTGTAGCAAAAATGCCGATGCCGATGCCGCTCCAAGTTGAAGTGCCGAAATATGTTGAAGGAATAATGTTCTGAATCTGCGGTGTGCCTGGAACAGCAACCATCGTAAACGTGAAGATGCCTATCCACAATGTTGCAGGAAGAAGCCGCTTTGGAATGCCGGCCTTTCTGAAAAGCACAGCACCAAATGGGTACATAACGAAAGCAACAACAAAAACGCTCAAGCCGCCGTATGTCAAAACTGCACAGCCCAAAATAACAGCGAGAACGGCGCGCTTTGCACCAAGCAGCTCAACAATCTTGTCAGCAATGCTTGCGGCAAGCCCGCCTTTTTCCATTAATTTTGCGAAAACCGCACCAAAAAGAAAAATCGGAAAATAGTTTTTGATATATTCCGCAGCCTTTACCAGATAGACGTTGCCGAGAACATCAAGGAAAGATGCGCCGCAACCGATTGAAGCCACGACAGCCAGAAGCGGTGCAATAAGAATGATTGACCAGCCTTTATAAGCCAAGTACATCAATCCGATAATTGCTGCAATAATTGCGATTGTACTTAAAGAACTCATTTATTTGAACCTCTGAAATCATAATAAGAAAAAACTACATTCATTGCAATAGTATGCGAGCTTTTCAAACAAACGGAATTATTTTCTAAAATACTGCATACAAAGAAAATAAGCTTATTCCTTATTTCGATAAAAATTTCTCATATTTATGCATTTCTTGCCTTGTTTCTACTTTTCTCTATTATTTTTTTGATGTATACTTCACTTATGATTAGAAAAAAAATTCCTGCCGCACCGGCAATCAGACGGCTTCCGTCATATTTACAGATCGCCCGTCAGGCAGAAGCAGACGGTTTGGAATATCTTTCCGGAACAGTAATATCAACAGAGCTTAACTATGAGCCGATTCAAGTACGAAAAGATCTTTCGATGACAGGAATAGTCGGCAGACCAAGGCGCGGTTACCCAGTTAAACCTCTTGTTAAGTCAATAGAGCATTTTTTAGGCTGGGATAACCCTAAGAATGTTGTTCTTATTGGAGCCGGAAATCTCGGAACAGCATTAACCGGTTATCAGGAATTTGCAATTCACGGGCTGAATTTTGTTGCTGCTTTTGATACTAATCCGGACCGGATCGGTAAATATATACACGGCGTACCTGTTCTTTCGCTCAATAGTTTTGAGGAGAACGTCAAGAATCTTGGTGCAACTCTTGCAGTTCTTACAGTTCCCTCTTCTCAGGCACAGCAGGTAGCAGACTTAATCGTAAAATCAGGAATTAAAGCCATCTGGAATTTTACAAACACCAAAATCAATGTTCCTGACAATGTTGCTGTTCAGCGTGAAGATTTGACTTCAGGTTACGCAATGCTTTGCGCGGCTATTCAGCTTGCTTAAAAGCTTTTCAGGTATATCTAATGGAAAAAGACACAATCTCTTTAGAGCAGGCTGCAGACCGTCAGACTGTTTATTTTACAAACAGACTGACTAAAAGGTACAGGCATTTGCGGAAATGGGCAAAGCGTACCGACGTTCATGCTTTCAGGCTTTACGACAAAGACATTCCAGAAATTCCGCTTGCAGTTGATATTTTTCAGCAGACCGAAACGGCTGATAACAACTCCAGCATTTATGCGCACATTGCTCTGTACGAACGGCCGTATGAAAAAGACCAGAAACTTGAAGATAAATGGCTTGAAACGATGGCAGAAGCTGTCCGTACCGTGCTCGATATTCCAAAAGGGAACATCTTTATCAAGCAGCGCAAAAAGCAGCGCGGCGAAAATTCTCAATATGAAAAATTTGCAGCTTCAAAGCATTGTATAACTGTAGAAGAGCAAGGCTTAAAGTTCATTATCAATTTGTCGGATTATCTTGACACAGGGCTTTTCTTTGACCACAGGCCGCTTCGCCTTGCGGTAAAAAACGAATGCCGCGGCAAGCATGTCTTGAACCTTTTCAGCTATACAGGCGCGTTCTCTGTTTATGCCGCAAAAGGCGGCGCTGCTTCTGTAGATTCGGTTGACCTTTCGCACACATATCTTGAGTGGGCAAAACAAAATTTCAGCTTGAACGGCATAGACATTAACCAAAGTGCAGATTACGGCGGTAAAACCGCAGGCAAATACAGATTCATTCAAGAAGATGCTGTTAAGTTCATAAAAAGCGCCGCCGGTGCAGAAACAAGCAAGGCGCTCCGCTGCCGCTGGGATATAATCATCTTAGATCCGCCGACTTTTTCGAATTCAAAAAGGCTGAAAGGTGTCTTTGACATAAACCGCGACTGGTCTGAGATTGTGAATGCAGCACTCAAAGCGCTGAACCCGGGCGGCGTGCTTTATTTTTCAACCAATTCAGCCAAGCTAAAAATGAATGAATCTCTCATTTCCGGCGTTGTAACCGACATCACGGAATCAACAATCCCAGAAGATTTCCGCAACAAGCACATTCACCGCTGCTGGCAGATAAAGCCAGGCAAAGCCTCAACCTACAAGTCCCTCTCCGAAGAACAACAGCCTGTGGTGTATTACTAGACCGGCAACATCAGTCTTTATCAAAGAATTTAGTCACGCTTTCAATGTTTCGCGGCTCTTTTTTCATGAATGAATCATAATCCTTGGCGATATGCCCGAAATCAAGGGCTTGATAACCAAGCGCATACAAATCCCATGCCAGGAGCTTTGCCGTAGGGCCAAGAATTGCAATTATCAGTTTGTCTGTTGATACAGTTTTTGCTCTGGCAAGAATCTCATCATATTGGTCGAACGCATTTTCTGTCGGCGCATACAGATATTCAACAGATTTCGCACAATCAAAAATGTTATAGCTTATAATATTGAAAATTCGCTCCCCGCAGATTATCGCAATATCGCGGTCTTTCCAAATTTCTTTGATATGCTCAAAATAAGAAGCAAAATCATAATCTTTAATAAGGTTGTAAAGCTGGCTTATATCAGTTGCAAGATATTCATAAGATTCAGAACAGAACGAAACAAGCTTTTCTTCATTAAGCACGATATAATCTTCAAAGAATTTCGGAAAAATCAAATTGTTCCAGTCTGAAAAATCGTAATAACATCGCCCCAACGCTATTTTGATATTTCGGTTATTAGCAGAAGAATCAAAACAGCTCATAAGAATCTCTTTTAAGCGCTGCGCCAGAAGCAGATTGTATTTCTGAAATGAAACATCGCCACCGCTTATCAGATTAAACTCACCGTCGCCGAACCGGCACAAGGAACATTTGTTCTTGATTATATAATCAATAGATTCATCATAGCTCAAGATATTCGCTTTTAAGGCGAGAAGCTTATGGTGTTGCATTTCCTTGAACAAGCGTATTTTTCTAATTTCAGGTATTTTATCCAAAGAAGCCCATTCACTCGTGCGTTTCAAATCCCACAAATCGGTTTTGCACAAAAATTTCAAGTTTTTATATAAAGTCTTTAAGAACATAGCATTGCCCGTTAATATTCTCGCTTTTATCGAGATTATTTTAATATTTCTCGATATCTTCGAGTATAACTCAAAAGATTCTCGATTTCAAGCAATTTAAAATACTGAATTCTCGATACAATTGAGAATAATGAATTATTTCGATGATTTTAGAATGAACATAAAATATTACAGGGAAAAACGGAATATTTCGCAAATAGAGCTTTCAGCAGAATGTAACTGCGGCAGTGGCACTATCGGTGGAATTGAATCTGGAAAGGCGAAACCATCATTTGACATGATTATCAAAATTGCTGAAGCTCTTTCCGTTACCCCAGCTGATTTATTTGTCAGAGATTCATCAGTATCAAAAGAAAACCTAAAAGAAGAATTGCAAATTCTTTTTGATAATATGCTTGCACGTCTTTAGGCATTTCAAATCAGGCTTATCACTATGGCATAAAAAAACCGTCACGAAAGTGACGGTTTGCAAGCTTTCAAGAAAATTACTTCTTGATATTGAAACGCTTGTTGAAGCGTTCGATGCGTCCGGCTGTATCAACCAACTTCTGCTTTCCAGTAAAGAATGGGTGACAAGCTGAACAGATTTCAACTTCGATGTTCTTAACTGTTGAACGTGTTTCAATTACGTTACCGCAAACACATGTGATTTTGGTAACTTCATAGTTAGGGTGAATTCCCTCTTTCATACTATCCTCCAAATATTCTGATTAGGCTTGCCCTGAAATCAAGAGCCGGACAGGCTCAAATGATAACCACAAACCATATTCATTTCTATTAATTTATTCTCCCGTACCCGTATTCATAGAACGAAGGAATGCTTCATTATTCTTAGTTTTCTTCATTCTGTCAATAAGTAATTCCATAATTTCAGCATCATCCATCGGGTTAATGACCTTACGCAGTACCCAGACCTTTTGAAGCTCGTCTTCTGTAAGAAGCAGGTCTTCTTTTCTTGTGCCTGACTTCTTTATGTTGATAGCCGGGAAAAGCCTTCTGTCGGCAAGCTTTCTGTCGAGGTTTATTTCCATGTTGCCGGTACCTTTGAATTCTTCAAAGATAACTTCATCCATGCGGCTGCCAGTCTCAATCAATGCAGTCGAAATAATCGTGAGGCTTCCGCCCTCTTCGACATTGCGTGCTGCACCGAAAAATCTCTTCGGCTTGTGCAATGCATTCGAGTCAACACCACCAGACAAAACTTTGCCGGAAGTCGGCACTGTCTGGTTATAGGCGCGCGCAAGCCGTGTAATTGAATCAAGGAAGATTACGACATCGCGCTTGTGCTCAACAAGACGCTTTGCCTTTTCAAGCACCATCTCGGCAACCTGAACGTGGCGCGAAGCCTGCTCATCGAATGTAGATGAAATAACTTCAGCCTTAATAGAACGTTCCATGTCGGTAACTTCTTCAGGGCGTTCGTCAATAAGAAGCACAATCAGATAAACTTCCGGATGGTTTGTAATTATCGCATTTGCAATGCGCTGCATCAAAATAGTCTTACCAGCTTTTGGCGGCGCAACAATCAATGCGCGCTGACCTTTTCCGATTGGACAGAACAAGTTCATGATGCGTGTAGAAAACTCGTCCGGCTTATATTCAAGGTTTAGCTTTTCATTTGGATAAAGCGGTGTAAGGTTTTCAAAAGGAATGCGCGTCTGTGCAATGCGCGTGTCTTCAAAGTTTACGGTTTCAATTCTAAGCAACGCGAAGAAGCGTTCGCCTTCTTTTGGAGAGCGTATCTGACCGTAAATTGTGTCGCCAGTCTTTAAATTGAAAAGCCTGATCTGGCTTGGCGAAATGTAGATATCATCCGGACCCGGCAGATAATTGTTCTGCGGCGAGCGCAAGAAACCGTAGCCGTCAGGCAGGATTTCAAGCGCACCGGAAGCAAATATTATTCCGCCGTGTTCTGTGTGAGCCTTCAAGATTGCAAAAATGAGCTCCTGCTTTTTCATTGAAGCTATGTCTTCTTTTAATACGCCATAGCGTTCGGCGAGCTCACGCAAATCCTGCATACCTTTGCATGTCAGCTCGTTAATCGTAAGTCTTGGCTTTGAGTCGCGGTCCTGAAATTCAGCAGGAAGCTCGTTTGATGTTTCTGTATTTGTAGTTGTGTCAGATTTACTTTGGAAATTAGAACGAGAATTACGGGGTCTTACTATACGTGCCTTTGCATTCGGACTTTTTTGATAAGTACGGCGATGATACCCGCCTGAAGGTTCTGCTGCATTTTCAGCCGGTGCAGTCTTTGCTTCTGTCTGCTCTGAATCAGCACTGTTTTCTGTTTCTGGAGCAGCGGCTGTAGCTGGAACTGAAGCAGATTCTGTAAACGAATCTGTTATCTGCTCTGTTTCATCAGCAGCTTGCTCGCCCGACGTATCAATAAAACGCCGTCTTTTAATTGGTGCCATTACACACTCCAATAAATTTTAGATTGGCATATAAAAATATATCAATAAGTTATATTGCTTAAAAAAATAAATATTTACAGGAAAAAGACGTAAATGAAATGTATAGATTTAACATATCAAAACTATTCCGATATGTCAACAATTCTTTTTCAGTTTTCCTCATTATCATCAGATGCAGACATAAGAACATTCTTAAAATCAGACGCTGCATAAGAAAAAATATCAAGATTCAATTCTCTGTCAAGCATTGTCACCTTTCCGGTAAAATCTACACCGTCATCAATCCGCAATTCTTTTGTCGTTATATCTCCGACAATCTTGCTGCCAGACTGCATGTCGATGCTTGTATTCGCATAAATATTGCCGCTCACAGAACCGTTTATCACAACAGAATCAGCCTTAATATTATCTACAACACATTTTGCTGTTTTGGCAAATTCAAGATTACCGGTAGCATCAATTGTGCCTTCGAAAGTTCCGGCAATTTCAAGATTATCGGTAAATTTCAGCACACCATAAAATTCAGTTTCTTCGCCAAAAACAGTATAATTTTTTTCTGTTTGATCTGATGACAAATTCATAATGCCTCTCTTTTGTGGTTTCTAAATATTATTCCAAAAATCAAAAAACTGATTCCTAATATTGCAAAAATAATTCCGACAAAGTCACCGCAACAAGTATAAATTGTCCGCCTTCTTGCAGGAGAAACAGGAATCTCTCCTATCAAATATGCCTTTTGAAAAGGCTCAGCCATTGCAATAACTTTTCCGTTCGGGTCAATAAATGATGTCTGCCCCGAAGCCGTAGCACGTGCCGCCGGAACTCTGTTCTCTACACATCTGAAAACAGCCATTGAAAGATGCTGATACTGGCATGCAAGACTGTTTGACCAGGCGTCATTCGATATATTTATAAACGCCTCTGCTCCGTTTTTTACAAAACGCCGTCCTATATTGCCAAAAGTATCTTCAAAGCAAATAGGAACGCCAAATTTGATGTCTGCGGCATTAAAAACAACCGCTGTATTTCCATGTTCCCACATGTGAGTGTCGCCGTTAAGCAAAAGCTCATATAATCTAGGGAAAAGCTTCTCATACGGAAAATATTCTGTAAACGGCACAAGATGCATTTTCATGTATTTCTGCGGTTCCGGCGGAATACAATTCTTTTTTGGCGTAAAAAGCAGAGCTGAATTATAATCAATCGCTTCATACTTTCCGTTGCGCGCATAGCCCAAAACAGCATGGTCGTTTCCAATCAGAAACGGAACATTTTCATTATCAAGGTATTTCAATAATTTTTCAACAAGTTCGAAAATTTCGCGGTTTTGTCTGTATTTGTAATGATATTCTATTCGCGGAACAAAAGCCGTTTCAGGCCAGACTACAAGCTGAATGCCGTAATCTTCTGTCAAAGCCTCATCTGAAAGCTTTTTGAGCTGCTCGTAATTATCAGAATATGCCTCTACTCCGCCGCGCCACGGGTCATTATTAGGCTGAATTAATGCAAGCTTTACTTTTTTAGCTTCAGAATAATCTACTCTGGCAAATGCGCCGTAAACAAGCGCGGCAACAAATACTGCAATCCATATAAAACACGGAATTTTATGCACAAAAAGCGCCTGCTTAATTCCAGTAAAAAAACTGCTCTTTTCATCTTCTGCGCTTTTTTTCATACCGGCTTCGTAAATAAGCTGTGCAATAATTGCAGACGGAAACGTTATAATTGCGCTTATGCCCCACACGCTGCCCCAGTCTGCATTCTGCAAAAGCAGAGAATTCTGCCACTGAGAATAGCCGGTTACACCATAATGAAAGCCGGTAAATCCGCAGGTTTTTATATATTCATATGCGCACCAGACAACCCATTGAATAATCCAGCCGTTTTTGGGAAACAAATTAAAGGCAGCTTTTAAGCATGGAAAGGCAAGCATCAGATAAATGCCATACATCGAAGAAATTACAGCAATTCCCATCGGATGAAACGCCGCAAGCCAATAAGCGTAAAGACAATAACAGCAAAAACCGTATAAAAAGCCATAAAGCCAGACAGATTTCCAGGAAGCTCTGCGGACAAGCAGAAAAACAGGGATTAAAGAAAAATATGCAATAAATGAAACGCCATTTACTGTTAAAAAATTCGGTTGAGGTAAAGCAAATAAAATTATACCAGAGACAAGCAAAAGAATATTAAAGAAAAATTCTTTTAAGCGGAAACTCTTCCTGCAGGAAATCTCTGTCATTTGATTTTTCAAAGGAACCTCTTAAAGACAAAATTTTGAAGAAAAATATGTCTTAAAAAATTCATGAGCTGTAAATAAACAGCAGATAGTTTATTTTTTATATTTGGAAACTTGAAGAAATCAGGACTCCGGATGCACATTTGTAATGCGCATCCCCTGTTGATACTTATTTGTGTTTTTTAATTTTCCAGACTGTATCTTTAAGTTCTTTTCCTGGTCTGAAAATGGCAACTGAATGTGGTTCAACAGATACGAGTTCACCAGTCTTTGGATTGCGTGCTTTTGCTCTGCCTTTTCTTAGACGAACTTCAAACGAACCAAAACCGCGTAATTCAATAGAAGAACCCGCTTTAAGAGAATCTTTGATTTTTTCAAGGAGAGAGTCTACAACTTCTTGGATTTCTTTTTTTTCAAGACTTGTATCCAGAAAAACTGCTTCTACCAAATCAACTTTAGTTATTTTTTTCTGAGCCATCTCAACCCCACAAAAAACGATTTTGACTTAATCACAAAATTGTGACAAACAAAAAAGAATGTACGGTCAATGATAAATCATCAACCGCATCAATTCTAATTTACTTTGCAGCAGCAAATGAAACATTATAAAGCTTCATCATGCGTGACTTTTTGCGTGAAACTGCATTTCTTGTAAGAATACCCTTACCTCTTGCAGTATCAAGTTCTTTGCACAACTCCTGCAATTTAGCTTTTGCCAATGCCTCATCTTTAGCATGAACAGCTGCAACAAATTTTTTTGCACAAGTTCTTGCAGAACTCTTTGCGGCCTTGTTTCTCAAACGGCGCACTTCACTCTGCTTGTGTCTTTTCTCTACAGACTTACTTTTAAGTGCCAAAGGAAACCCTCCAAACGAAAACTTGTAGACAATGTTACCAAAGCTATGTTGATTAGTCAATAGCTCAAAACGCTTTTCCAGATAAATCATTTTAATACAAGTTTTCCAGGCAGGTACACTTGACATTAACGCTTATTTTATATATTTTTATGCTAATATCCTTTATTGGAGGTATGTTGATGGCAGGAGCCAGTAAAAACTCTCGTACTACAGTTGCAACTCATAAATTTTTCTGTTCATGCGGCGGAGAAGTAGTAATGAAGACTTTGTTTGAAAGCGGAAAACTTAAAAATGTCGCAGAATGCACAAAATGTAAACGTGTTGAGCGTCGTCCGAAAGACTTCAAATAAACCGTACTTCATATCAGAAACAGATTCTGTTTCGCTGTTAGTACACAAAACCGGCATTTTTCAGCCGGTTTTTTTATTTTAAAGCCGGCTCATACTGTGCTACAAAAACCGTTCAATTGATTTCAGAATTGACGGCAGCGGCTCGTGTATAATTTTTGTTTCCGGAATACTCGACATAAAAATTGAGCCGTACCTTTTTTCGACAATTCTACGGTCCAGGACTGTTACAACGCCCCTGTCTGAAGAGCAGCGCATCAATCTGCCGAAGCCCTGCCGGAATTTAATTACGGCTTCAGGAACGCTCAAATCCATAAACGGATTACCGCCGCGTTTGGTAACAGCTTCTGAACGAGCTGCAAAAACAGGGTCGGAAGGTACACTGAAAGGCAGCTTGACAATAATCACCTGCGAGAGAGACTCACCGGGTACGTCTACACCTTCCCAGAAAGAGTCTGTAGCGAAAAGAACGCTTGAGCTGTCTTTTTTGAATGTTTCAAGAAGCCTGAACCTATCATCTTCGCCCTGACGCAGTACAACAATTCCATTATCTGCAAGCTTTTCGCGGGCAAAATCGCAGGCAGAGCGCAGCGATTCATACGAAGTAAACAGCACTAAAGTTCTTCCACAGGCAATTTCTATAAGCTTTACGACTGCATCTTCAACAGCGTCTTGAAATGCACTGTTATCAGGCATCGGAATATCTGAAGGGATTGCCAGCATCATGTTTTCATGATACGGAAAAGGTGAAGGAAATTCCTGTATTGAAATGCGTTCCTGTTCTGTAAAACCGGCACCGGTACGATAAAGCCAATAATCAAAACTTCTGCCTGTTTTTAGTGTTGCAGACGTGCACACAACCGTATCAAGCGGCTCAAAAACGCCTCTCTGCATTTTTGGTGCTATATCAAGCGGTGTAGCGTAAAACCGCGGATAAATGCCGCTTCCGTTCTTGCCCTTGTAGCGCACTTTATCAATCCAGAAAATCGTATCATCACGCTCATTCCATTCTGTAAACCACTGGCAGACATTTCCCGCATTTTCAAGCCTGCCGAGAATCTGCTTTGTTTCCCAGACGGCGGGATGGTCTTCGTCTTTTTCTGATATGCCAGAAATAAGCGTTCTGAATACGCCGACAAATTTTGCAATATCTCCATGAAGCACATTCATCGCCGCCAGCAGAGCGGCAGAATCTTTTGCAGTTTTGTCGCAGAGCCGCCACGTAAATTCTTCAGGCATAAGCAGCAAAGCTTCATCTTCTAAGTCTGTAATATGCTTTCTTAAAGATTCTAAAATTTCTATTACAGATTCTGCTTTTTCGCCCACATTTGACAAAGCTTCAATTGTAATCAGATGCCCGGCAGCATTTCCGCGTCTGGTGCGGTAAAGCAGATTAAGCTGCTTTAAAATCTTAAAGCGGTTCAGCTGTTCAGAAAAAAAACTTGTGGCGGCGTGTTCCATTCCATGCGCTTCATCGAAGATTATGCGGTTAAAAGGCGGCAGCACCGCAGTATCATCATAGCCCGCGCCCTCAAGCCTTGCTTCTAAGTCTGCAAACAGCAGATGATGGTTTACAACAATTAAGTTGGCGGAAGCCGCCTCTTTTCTAACCTTCATTACATAGCAGGAATCGTGATAGATGCAGCGCATTCCCATACAGACATCAGACTCGCTGTTTACACGTGACCAGACGTTTTCTGACGGCATAAACGGCAGGTCAGAGCGGCTTCCGCTGGATGTCGTTTCATTCCATTCAATTATTGAATTAAACTGCTCAATATCATCGTCGAAGAGCTCTCTTTCTTTTGCGGCTTCTTCAAGCCTGCGTTTACACAGATAATTCTGCCTTCCTTTCATCAAGACAGCCTTTATCTTTTTCCCGAAAATTTTTTCTGCAAAAGGAATGTCTTTCTCAATTAACTGCTGCTGCAAATTGATTGTTCCTGTGGAAATAATTACACGCTCTTTGTTTTTTACAGCCCAAATTATCGAAGGAATAAGATAAGCGAAAGATTTACCGACACCTGTTCCCGCCTCAAAAACACCGACCAGATTATTATTAAACGCCTCTGCAATTGATTTTGTAAGCTGAATCTGAGATTTTCTTTCCTCAAAGTTTTCAGATAACTTATCAAGCGCGCCGCCGTAAGACAAATATTTTCCGACTGTTTCAACGCTTAGCTTTTTCAGTTTTTTGGGCAATATTGGCTCAACAACCACGTTTATCTTGGTAACTGAATTATTTACTATATAAAATCCCTGCGCATTTTCTGCCGCTCTAGACGCTATCACAAGATCTTCATCAGACGGCGTTAAATTGCCTGACGGATGATTGTGAATTAAAACAGCAGCATTTTTTGCTTCAAGGCTTACTGGCACAGCGTGTTCATTGCCACGGCCGCAAACCTTAATTGAGTCTACAATACCATTGTTGTCAAGCTGTCCGATTACAAAGACTTCGTTATTCTCGTTTTCTTCGATTATCTGCTTGTATTCGTTACAGACGTTTTCAGACAGTCGTTTTTCAGCTAACACCAATTACTCCAAAAAAAAAGGCTGCAATTCTAAAAAGAATGCAACCTCTAACCACAACATTTATATTCGTTTTTTAACATCTCCTAGGGGAATTGAACCCCTGTTGTCGGGATGAAAACCCGATGTCCTAACCACTAGACGAAGGAGACATTCAACAGCTTTGCGCTGTTAACGGAAAAGAATATACATCCATTAAAAAAAAATGTCAATAGGGCTGCCTACTTCATCTCAAGTTTTTTTAACAAATTTATTCTCAAGCGTTTACATTCATCGTTTTCCAGGCCAAGGCTTGTACAATTAGCAAGTTCTGCCATTGAAGCCGCATAATCTGCAAGATGGTACAGTGATAAAGCCTTTCTGTAGTAGACATGAGCCTGATATTGGTTTAACGACAGCGATTTATCAAAATATTCAATTGCGTGCTGCTCGTCATCCATGACGCTATAGACAATTCCAATATAGTAATAAGATCTGAAATTTTTCGGGTCATGCTCTACGCTCGACTTAAAGTCTTCCAAAGCTTTGTCAAATATGCTTTGAGCAAAATATGCCATACCTCTATGCTTATAGATTACAGCCAGAACAATGTCGTTTGGTGCGGGACTTGCCTTGATAATTCTTGTATAGATTTCAATTGCCTTGTCCATCTGGCCGTTGTTATGCGCGTGAATTGCATCGAGTATCATGTCGTCGATTGTGCCCTGCACATACGGAGAAGCCGGTGTTATATTTGCGTTTTCTTGTGGTATAGTCTTTATATCAAATTTTTCTTCACTCTTTTCATCAGAGAGCTTGTCAGCCATATCATAGAATGAAAAGCGCCGTTTATCCAACTCGCTGTTAAGCTTGTTCTGATAATCGCGGATTTCCTGAAAGATTATATCTGCAAGACTAAGGCTTGCATTCATTGATGCAAGCTTCCGCTTTAACGGCAGATCAAACGGCGAAAATTCTGACTTATAGACTAGCTCATGCTCAACTTCAGCCCACGCATCCTGCAAGATTGTTCTTATTTGGATTTCGCAGATAAGATGCTCCGGCAGTTTTTTGTCTTTCTTAAATTCTTCAGGTATTTCTATCAAAATATGTGTGGATTCATAGCCGAATTCATAGAAAGTTCTGTCAGCACCCTTACGTTCGATTTCAACAATCTTGTAATGGTCTACTATCTGTTTTTCTACAACAGACAGGTCCTCAAGAAAAGCACAGATTACTCTTATGCCTATCATGTCTGTCAAAACAGGCAGAGGCTGTTTACCAAGAGTTTCCGGGCGTATTCTTAGCAGTTTCTTATAATAACTTTTAAAGCTTTTCACTCTAGACTTGAAAGTTGGTCTTGAAGCAATGCTTATATTTCTTTTTAAATCTTCTTCGATTAAGCTTACAGTTGTTTTCAAATCTGAATAATAAGAATCATAGGCTTTTAATAAATCTTCTTTATTCGGAATCAATAAATTATGCTGAACATCCATATAACTACTTTACTATCAGGTCAACCAAAAAGCAACCATGAAATTATTTATTTGAAAAAGTAAAAAAAAAGCCCGGGAAAGAATCCCGGACTTTTGAAAGCCGTAAGATATTAATTATCTAACTTCACTTTCAAGACTTGAGCTGAAAGCATTTTCAGTAGCCTGTTTTTCAGCTTCAAGGAATCTGTAAACCTGTTTCTGACCAAAGTTAGTCATTTCGAGGTTCTGCTTTGCTCTTTCACGTTCAGAAACGATACCCCAAATGTCTTCATCAGCGATATCGCGTTCTGTTGTAAGAACAGCTTTGTCGTAGATTGCTTTTACATCTTTGAAGTAGCAAACGAAGTCACCACCAATGTCAGCTGCATCACGAGTTACAAGGAAACCGGCAAACTTAACATAAGGTGTTGTTGTTGGATAGATTGGGAGCAGGCGGATTTCACGTGCTCTTACTTCCTGGATATATGCAGGGTTTGTCCACTTGAGTTCTTTCCAACCGTCGAAGTTGAGGTAACCCATGAAATAGCGTTTTTCAACACCGTCTGAGTCCTTAAGAAGAACATACAATCCGTGTGGATAGTTCATACCCTGTGTTGTTACAGAAAGGGCTTTGATTGTTCCAACATTTTTAAGAACACCATAGCCACCTTCGAAACGTGTAGCCTGTGTAATTGAAGCCTGTGCTGGCTGTACTTCACCATTGTCATTTACTTCAGCAGCTGCTTCGAAAGCAGGAATATCGAATGGAGGTACGATGCGGGCATTGGCATTTACAGGAGAAGTTGGGAATACAATGCGTGCACCCAAGATTTCTTTACCTGCAAAAGGTACTCTAGCATCTGCTTTTACAGGAGCAGCAGCAGTCTGTGAAAGAGCTGTGCTTACAGCATTTCTAGCAGAAGAGTTAAGAACAACTTCCCAGTTTTTAAATGCGAGGGAAGACTTCATCAATGACTTCTGCTGATCAGTGAAAGTAGCACCTGCACTTACAGAGTAGTCCATTGTGGTGTGGCGGTTCTGAGTCATCTGACCATCAGCGCCCTGAATAATGTCAGCTGTCAAGTTAGTAAAATCAATAATTACTGCTTCTTCAGCTGCAAGCATTCCTACTAACAGGAAAGCCATTGCGACAAGAATGAATGTTCTCTTCATTCAAAGCTCCTTTTTTATCACGTAGTATAGCCTTGTACTATAAGTATACGTAACTTATTTGATTTGTCAACGCTTTTTACAAAGCATCAAACTTACATTCTAGGCCTCCACCCTTTTGCCCATAATGAACACATTAATTATATCAATGTTTTTAAAATTTGTAAAAAGATTTTTTTTCAAAATCTTTATAGCTGTAACACTATCTGATGCTTCAGTAGGAAAAATCTGCAGAGCATCTTCTGAAAGATCCAGATACAAGACATTTCCTTCAACGAAACACGACCGGACCTTTGTTCCCAACGGAAACAGCAGCCGTCCCTGAGGCGAAATTGGCCCCAGCAGAAGTTCATCGACATACTGGTTTACAGCATCTTTATTTAAAGGCTTCTTTAGAAACCTTACTTCATAAGACAATTCCTTCGGATTTGTCTTAGATTCAAAAACAATAACCCTTCGTGTTCCCTTATTGTTAATTTCATACAAAAAAAATGAAACTACGAAAGATAAAATAACAAAAAATACAACGGTAATACCGGTACTTTTTGGTTTTGCCCCGACATCAGACATTATCATTGACCGCTTGTAAAACCCCTTGACTGTTCAAAATGAGTTATAAATGATGCAAGTCCATTATATATACCTGATGCTACTTTATGCAAGTACTTGTCATCCGCTAAGAGCAGGGCCTCCTTCTGGTTGCTTACAAAGCCAATTTCAATTAAAACGCTCGGCATGTTTGCATTTCTGACAACAAACCATTCCTCTTCTTTCAAGCCCCTGTTCGGACTTTCTTTGCCGATTTCCGTATTCAGGCTGTCAAGAATAAATTTAGCAATCAGAATACTTTCTGTTGTAAATTCTTCTTCGAGCATCGAATTTAGTATCGGCAGAATTTCCTTATCAGCAGCATCTTCTGAAAGAATTGTTCTGCGGTATCCCGGACTAAGATACCAAACTTCAAAACCAGAAGCTTTTTTGTCAAAAGCCGAATTAGCATGAATAGAAATATACAAAATCGCTTCATGTTCGCCCAATTGGGTTTTATTTGCAATTTCAACACGCTCTTCCAGTGACAAAAAAGTATCGTCATTTCTGGTCATGTATATTTTTTTATCTGAATAAGCAGTTTTAAGCTGCTTATACAAATCTTCCGCAACTTTAAGCACAACATCTTTTTCATAAATTTGCGTGCTCTTTCCGTTTACAGTGTGCTTTCCGATAGCACCTGTATCTTTTCCGCCATGGCCCGGATCAATCAATATCGCGCCAATCTTAAACAGAGAATCTGGAGCGACCGGCTTTGAATTGCCAAAAAAGTTCTCAACCCGCGTCATAAAACTGTTTGACACAAATACAGAACCGTTGACAATTTTTGGAGCGTCAACAATCTCAAAAGTTCTGTAATCAAACAGGGCAATCTGGTCTTCGGTCTTAAACTGTATTGAATGTCCGTCTTTTTCAAGAACACCTATACCGGCCAAAGAATCCCAGTAAAGTTTTACCCCTATCTGATTTGCTCCTTCAATTAAAGGAACAAAACTTGCAGACTGTGCATTTACAAAAAAACATACAGAACAAAATATAAAAAATCCAAGCAGACGATTTAAGTGTTTCATCAATTCCTTCTTTATATTTGCTTTCAGTTTTTTTTGCATGAATCAACTGCAAAAAGCACGCCCTGCAAACTTCCCCTAATCAAATAACGCCAGAAAGTCTTCATCTTCAGTTTTGCTGAAGGTTCAAGTTCGACAAACCTGTCAAGCACCGACTTCATCGTACGGTGATTCCAGTCTTTTGCCTCAAGATAAGCGCGCAAAGAATGTGGAATCTGGCATTCCCATCCCATACTTGAATCAAAAAAGCGCTCATCAGCAATTGTGTCTATGTCTGCCGCAACATCCGCACTAACCTGAAATGCTGAAGGCGGAAATGATTTCCGGCTCTCAAGAAAGTCTTTTGTCTCTGCGTTACAAGGCTCAAGACGGATTTCTATAGCTGCAACAGCATCTTCTGCGGCATTAACAGCCTTAAGTCTGGTCTCTGCTTTTGAGATGCAGTTTCCGCATTTTTCGACATTGTTCTCAGGAAAAACGACTGTATCACCCACGCCGCTTCTTGGAAAAATATCCTTAAGAAACTTTATCTTTTCAGCTTCTTTTAAGCCTGAAACAGACTGAACCTTGCCCGGTATCGAAATCCAGGCGCGCTCTGCACTCCACTTTTCAGGCGGCAGATACCATACTCCATTTGCAATTTTCGGCAACTTCTTCAAATTTCCATCATCAAAAATTGGAGATTTTTCGCCGGAAGCCAAAAAAAGTGCCTGTTCTGTCAAATTTAAGCCGCTTGCATAGGGAAAAGTCCAGCCGGACATATAGCCGCCTGAAAGACGCGCCGCAATTTCACCAATCATTGCGCCGTTTGATGTAAGCTTCATGTCGCCTTTGGCAGCACCGCAAGACAAGCCGAGCGCCTTTACGCCCTTTGCAAAAGCCTTGATAACCTTGTTGCGTACTTCTTCGCTGAATTCGGTCGGCATTGTGTGGCCCATCTCTATAAAGTAAGGAGGATAATAAATATGCCTGTCTGCAAAGCCTGTAATAACAAGCTTGTCTTCAAAAACGAGCGAATCAATCGAAAATTCCGGACCGTCCATATATTCTTCGATAATGGCACGGCCAGTTCTTGAAAGCGGAACTGCCGTATTTACGGCTTCTGCAAGCTCTCTAAGCGAAAAAACTGTAATGCAGCCGCGCGCGCCCATATTGTCAACAGGCTTTACGACAAGCGGATATTTTTGCGGAAAAGATTTTTCGTCAAATGGCCATTTGCCAGACTTCAGCGCGCAATCTGTAATTCTTTGTGCTACAACAGAATCGGCTTCAACAAATTTTGGCGATGGTGCACCAGAAGCGGCAAAACAGCTCCGCATACGGCTTTTGTCAGTTGCGTTCAGAGCCGCTTCAAGTGAGTGAGACTTAAAACCGCAGGCTTCGGCTATTGCCGCGACAGAAGCTGAAAAATCAGTTCCGGCTGTAAAAACACAGTCAAGTTTTTCTTTTTCTTTAAGTTTATTTGCAAAGTCTATAAGGGCTTTTGTGTCTTTCAAGTCAATCGGCTCAAAAGCATCAGCCAGAGGCGCGCATACAGCCTTTGGATTGCCGTCTACTACAGTAACGCGCCAGCCTAATTTTTTTGCGCTTTCAATTGCGGGCTTCTGCATGAAACCGGCTCCAAGCATAAGCAGATGATGTTTTTTCATTTTATAAGTCCTTCACTTTGACGCAGTAAATTTCAAAAGTATCGCCTAAAGCGGCGGCAGAGCTGTAAAAAGAAAGCAGCCTGTACATAAAGCCTTTTGTCTTATATTCATGCTTTTCGTAATACGGAAACCGCTCCGGGTGCTGCCCTGTTGAGACAATTTTTTCGACTTTAAAGCCGAATTTTCTAAGAATTGAGTTACACAATTCAGGCTGCCAGAGCGAATAATGGTCTACAGGGCTTTGCGTCAGAAATTTTTCTTTATTGAATTTTGCCGAAACACCGGAAGCAGACGGCGTTGAAAAAGCGAAAATTCCGCCTTTTTTAAGCAGGCTGTTCACCTTTTTCAATACAGGCGCAAGATTCTGAAAATGTTCTATGACGTACCACATCGTAAGCGCGTCAAATTTTTCAGTTTCAAATTCTTTTGCAGTGTCTATATCCGGAAAAGCCGCCTTACATGCTTTGTACTGCAATGTTTCAGCAACATATTCTACAGCTTCTTCCGAAATGTCTGTGCCGAATACGTTCCATCCGGCATCATGCGCAGCAGACAAAAATGGTCCGTAAGCGCAGCCCACATCAAGAACCGACGGAAAAATTGTCCTAGCTTTTCTAGCGCTGTAAAGCCTCTGCTTCCAGAAAAGCCCGTCAATTATGCCGCACCGTCTAACGCCCTGGGATTTTATCGACGAAAAATCTTCAAGATAGGTTTTGCCGTATTGTTTTTTATAGTCATCAAAAAAATAAGAAGCCGAATACTGTTTTTTTTCGTCCACAGACCAGCTTAAATAAAGCATTCCGCAAGAAGAACATTTTCTTACAGTCCTGTTTTCAAGACGGATTACAACTTCGTCAGGGCTTTTTCTTTTATGTTTTTCATCGGAACAGATAGGACAGCCGATTTTTTCACCTGAAGCAAGCTTGTTTATAAAATCTGCAAGATTCTGATTTTCACTTTCGCGCAAAGCAACCATTTCCTTTGACTTTGGAAACAGTTTCTGTAAGTTTTGCAGCAGTTTTTTCACTTTTTCAGTGTTCAGTTCATTTTTTAACAAGACTGAAAAACCAAAATTGCGCGCCAAATCAATATGAAGCTGGCTTGTACCGAGTAAAAGCACAGCGCACTGCGCTGCAACAGCTTCGAAAGCAGTAAAACCGTAATGTGTTACAACCAAATCAAATGTATAAAGCCGCTCGCGCAGATTTGGTGAAAACTCTATATAGCGCACGCCATGAATCTGCTCCAGATTCTCTCTGCTGGCAACAAGTGCGGTTACGCTGCAGCCGTTCTCTGCAAAAGCTTTTGCCACTGGAATTGTAAGTCCGGCAGGGTCTTCGCCGCCGACTGCGACAAGCACTTTTTCGATTGTCTTAGGCATAGAGCTTCTGCGTTTTTCAGGAAGCGGAATAAAACCGCTGCAAGTCATGTTTGCCTTGCGCTTATACTGAAAAGCAGGAATTATATCCAGAATGTAGTCGCAATATTCAGTGAATAAAGAACCCTCATCAATTGAAACAAGCGGTGCAATCGAAGAAAAGATCCTTATCTCATCTTTTTCAAGCGAAAAAGCGTCCGTTACAACAAGGCTGTATCCGCCATTTATGCTTTCTAAGTCTTTTTTGATTGAATAGGCCGGAACATCCTGCAAAAGCTCATCTAAGCCGGGCAAATCTGCGTTTTCCGGTATGTACAAATCTGCCAGGATGTCTTTCATAAGACTTATGCAGCGTCTTAAATGGCCAGTACCGTGCCCTTTTTTTATAGACGGAACAAGCAGAATCTTTTTCTGTGATTTTTCTGCTGCTTTTATGATTTTTTCAGCTTCGGCAGGGCTTTCAAGTTTTTCTGCAATAAACTGGGCGCGTCTATAGTCTTCGGCTGTGTCTATAGTTGTTCTAAGCTGCGGATAAAACCACTGCTCAGGCGCCTTTTCAAAAACAGCATTGAAAACGTCTTTATGATTATAAAGCGCCGGTCCTACATGCTCGTGGTCATAAGGGTCTTGTGTAAGTTTTTCAGCCTTCAGCAAAGAGTGCGCATTAAAAATTTCGACACCGCTTCCATGAGGCAAACCTGAATAGGTAAAATAGTCGCATTTCAATTCTGAAAATCTTGAAATTGTAGCAGATGCAGCCTCGTAAAACAAAAACGGATTGTCGCCTGTCACTCTGAGAACGGTATCAGCTTCAGTCTGTTCGATTAACATACAGAAGCGCCGCAACACATCGTCTTTTGGGCCTGCAAAACATTCAAAGCCGTTTTCTTCAGCAACGGGTTTTAACCTTGCTTCGGAATCATAATCTGTAGCAAGAAAGTACCTGTCAGCCTTAACTTTTTTCATGGCAGCAAAAACCCATGCAAGCACAGGTTTTCCGCCAAGAGGAAGCAGCGCTTTTTCAGGCAAACGTGTAGAAGAGAGTCTGCTTTGAATAACCAGAACCGTCATACAAGACTTCCCCACGTATCAATAAAAATTTTGGAATCATTCTTAAAACGGTATTTGTTCTTTTCTATCCAGGAACGCGCATCGTTAAAGTCGCGTATTGCATCAAAAAGTCCGAAATGTGCTTTCGAAATGTATTTGAACATCTTTTTACGCGGCAAATCGGCGTGATCCATCTTAAAAATCGGTGCAATATTCTTTAAGAAAAATCTTAAATAAGAGAAATCTCTCGTTGTGTCTTCTGGAATAACTTCTTCCTGATATTCAATCTTGAAAAGGCTTGCAAGCCGGATTTCTTCACCCCAAAGCCATGCTCTGAAAGAAAAATCCAAATTCTGCCAGTAGCTGTTCTTTATTGTGTAGTCAAAGCCGCCGAGCTGCTTGAATTTTTCGCAGTGATACAAGCCGATAAAATCAAACGGATAAAGTGTCGGGGCTTTGTCTTTGTATGTCATACAAGGATTTACGGTGAAAATATTACCCGGCATAGAAGGAACCATCTGAACAGGAAGATCCTGACGGCTTACGGTTGACAAAAACGGAACCTGACACAAAATCTGTTCAGAGATTACCTTCTCGACAAATCTCCGCGAAAGATTATCGCCTTTTATCGAGGTATCATTCCACAGAACAAGCGCGTATTCGGTGTCAACTTCACTTACAGCCATGTTTATAAGGTCGCCGACAGTAACTTTTTCAAGCGGAACAAGAAATTTCACAAACGGATATGTCTTTGTCAGATTTTCAAGCTCGTAATCGTTGCCGGCCTGCTCGACAAAAATAATCTGTCTGAAATTGAAATTCTGCAGACGCTGAAAAATCTGGCTTCTATATTGCCGCGCACCGCGGTTTATAATAACAATCGAAATAGGCAGACACTGCTCAAGCGGAGCAGCAAATTCAGAACCGCCGATAACGGTGCGCTGAATCTGACGCTGATTAAAAATTAAAGGTATAGTATTCATCACAGTTCTTACATAATCCTCTGTATTCTTGATTGATATGACATTTAAAGGTTTCAAGACCTTTCTGCCATATATCCTCTATCTTATCTTTGAATATGTTTCCGCAAATATTGTCGAATATATGTTCTCTGCAAAGCGGAACATCACCGTTAATCAATATACTCATATCCCGGCGGATATGCCAGCAGGGATTTCGGTGAACAGGTGTTAAATCTGCAACTTTGCGCTGCACAAGCCTGTCTGCAAATGAATCGTATTTCTGGATTATCGCCTTGCCGCACTTCTCCTTCCAATAGCGGTAAAATGCCTCCATGTGAAGCTCGTTTTCCTGCATGCGCAAAAACTGCGGATAAACCGCATCGGGGAAAAGCGGCAGAAGTATTTCTACAGCCTGCACAGCCTTTGCAAAGCCGTTGCTGCCATGCAGAGCCTGATACATGCTCTCGTCAGCCGAGTCTATGTCAACAATCCAGTTTACAGGCTTCTGGCCGTTTTTGCGCGGACTTGCAGCCGCTACAACTTTGGCGGTTTTCTCTGCTGTTTCAGGTGTTAAATCCTCGCCTGTAGTTTCTATAAGCACAGAAAGTCCCGGCTTTTCAAGGACAGTCTCAATAAGTTTTACCAAATCTTTATGGCGAAGTGCTTCTCCCCAAAGAGAAAGCGAAATGACAGCATCATCTGAAAAGTCAGAGATTTTATCAACAATTTCTTTGAATTTTTCAACAGGCATCAGCCCGCAAGACTTTGCGGCACTTATACTGAACCTGTCTTCATAAGCTTTTGGATACGGACAGAATGTACATGTGCCTTTGCAGGCAGACGCTATTTGAACTGAATAAAATGAAGGCAAAGTTCTAAGAACTTCAGCTGATGATTCAATTATAGAACAGATATCTTTGTCTGATTTTTGCAGAAGCTGATAAAGACGCCCGCATTGAAGTGAATCTCTTTTTGTTCCACAGTAAAGACTTACGCGGAGGCTCCGCAAGTCTTTTGGCGCAATTTCTGTCTCAATTTCAAAAGCATTTATATCGATTTTAAGCACGTCAAAAATGCTGGTGCGGCTTACGGCTGCGTCATTGTCTTTGGCAAGCCCGGCAAGAATATTCGCCGTATCATGGTGAATTATCTCAGGAGCAAGACCAGCCGGATAGCCGTCTGCAAAGCAATATTCTGCGCCATACTTTTTGAATGTTTCCAATAAAGCGGCTGTAATTTCGGTGCTGTAAAAAGGCGCGTCTATAAAGCCGTAAACAATTGCATCAAAGCCGGAAGAAATTTCAGCTATAGTTTTAAGCAAAAGCGAAACAGTCCATTTTTCTTGTACAATATGCTTGAACGAGAGCTTTTCTGCTGATAAACTATTTAACGGTGTCTGATTCTGCAAAGAAAGAACTGCGACAGTGTCTGCACCCGGAACTTTTTCAGCCCAGCTCAAAGCACGTTCTGATGCAGATTTTCCGTCAAAAACCGGAGCAAATGCATATTCGCCTGCGGTTCCGGCAAAAAGGATAACAATTGTTTTCATATGTTTCAGTATCGGCACATAAATAAAAGGATTAAATAGTGACAGAACTTTTTCCTAAAGATACAACATTTTCTGTTTCTGAACTGACCGCATATATAAAGACTTCGTTAGAGGCTTGTTTTCAGTCAATAATTATTGAAGGTGAAATCTCCAATTTTAAACCGTCAAGCAGCGGTCATTATTATTTCACCTTAAAAGACGAAGGTGCTTCAATTTCGGCGGTTCTTTTTAAGGGAAAAGCACGTTATCTTGATTTTATACCGAAAGACGGAATGACTGTGCGCGTAAAAGGCTCTATTTCTGTTTATGCACAGCGCGGCGCATATCAGATTGTCGTAGACACAATGGAACAGGCCGGTACAGGTGATATTCTTAAAGCAATAGAGGAACTTAAACGCAAGCTTGCAGCCGAAGGGCTTTTTGACCAGGCTAAAAAACGCCCGCTTCCAAGATTTCCGAGGACTATCGGCGTAATAACAAGCCCGAACGGCGCCGCGCTTCAAGACATTCTGAACATTACGCAGCGCAGAAACAATTCCATTTCGATTGTGATTCTTCCTTGCATTGTGCAGGGCAATGATGCACCGCCAACAATAATCAGGCAGATTGAAGCGGCAAACAAATTCGACATTGCAGACGTGCTTATAGTAGGGCGCGGCGGCGGCTCTCTTGAAGATTTGCTGCCCTTCTCTGACGAAGGCGTTGTAAGAGCTGTAGCTGCATCAAGAATTCCTATTGTAAGCGCGGTCGGCCACGAAATAGACACAGCTTTGAGCGATTATGCCGCAGACTTGCGCGCACCTACACCTTCTGCCGCCGCAGAGCTTGTCACTCCTCTTAAAGAGGACACATACGAGTTTTTGCAGAACAGCACAGCAGAAATGTATGAGCTTTTGATGAACAGAATTGCGCATGGAAGGCTTCTGCTTCAAAGCTTTTCGCTTGAGGCAATGGAACTTCATCTGCGTAAAATGCTCTCGCCGCTGGTTCAGCGTTTTGACAGCGCAAGAGATACTTTATGCGGTGAAATGAAAACCCGTATCGCAGAGGCACAGAACAGGCTTGTTCTTGCAGAACACAAACTTGAAAGCGCAAATCCGCAGAAAATTCTCGATAGAGGCTTTGCAATTGTGCGTGACAAAAAAACTGGAAAAATTATCAGAAATGCTGAAGAAGTTTCAGCAAATACTGTTTTGGCAATTCGGCTTGCAAAAGGCTCTGTAGAAGCAGTGCCTTCCGGCAAATGAAAACTGGAGAAAATATGAACACAATCGAAGAAAGACTTGAAAAACTTGAGAAACTTTCAGATTCAATTAAAGACAGCGACTTGGGCATTGAAGAAGCTATGGCTTTGTTCGATGAAGGAATAAAACTCGTCCGCGGCATAGAAAAAGACCTTGACGCAATGGAAGGCAAGATTCAAATGCTTATGAACCAGCCCGACAGCAGCGAAGAAACTGAAAATACCGGTGCTTCAAAAAGCAGGAACAAGACAAAAAAGGCAAATTCTGCAAAACCAGAACTTGAACTTTTCAACTTTGAGCCGAAACAGGTGAACAATGAATAACCCGAAACCGATTCAGCGGCTGCCGCAGGATACGGCAAGAAAAATAGCAGCAGGTGAAGTTATAGACAGACCGGCGGCAATTGTGCGTGAACTTATGGACAACGCCATTGACGCAAACGCAAAATTTGTGACGGTTGAAATCGAAGAAGGCGGCATCGCCAAAATCCGTGTAAGAGACGACGGCTTCGGCATGACAAAAGAAGACCTTGCAGCCTGCGCCTACCCGCACGCGACAAGCAAAATTGTCACAGACGAAGATTTGCTCAGTCTTAATACGCTGGGCTTCCGCGGCGAAGCACTTGCGTCTATTGCCGCCGTCTCAAGACTTGAGATTACATCAATAAGACAGGGCGAAATTGCGCACAAACTTGAAGCCTTCGGCACAAGTGAACACAAGGTTGCACCTACGCAATGGAATAAAGGCACAGTTGTAGAATCAACTCAGCTTTTTGAGAATTTTCCGGCAAGGCGCGTTTTTCTTAAAAAGCCGCAGGCAGAAGCAAAACTCTGCAAGCAGTCTTTTATAGAAAAAGCTATGGCATGGACAGCTGTCGGCTTTAAGTTTATTCAAGACGGCAAAGTGAAGTTTGACTTTCAGCCGGATGAAACAAAGGCAGAACGTTTTGTGCACGCTCTTGAACTTGAAGAGCCTATAAGCTTTTTCCACGAAGTTTCAGTTCAAGACAGGCAGCAGGGTTTTGAATTTACGCTTGTTTTGGGTGACGCTGAAATCAGACGAAGCGACAAGCGCAATATCTACATTTTTGTAAACGGCAGGCGGATTTGGGAATACGGTCTGATTCAGGCTATCGAATACGGCGGTCAGGGCTATTTTCCAAACGGAACATACCCGGTTGCGGCGCTTTTTCTCAACGTAGATTCAAAGCTGGTTGACTTTAACATTCACCCGGCAAAAAAAGAAGTGCGCTTCAAGGATCTGTCGCCAATTCATCATGCTATAAGCAGTGCTGTGCGCAATTTCTACAAAGACTCTTCGATTGCCGGGCTTGTAAAAGAAGCTTCGGGCTTTAATGAAGACAAAGACGCGCCATCTTTTGAAGACAATGAAAGCTTTTTTGCAAAGCCTGAAAGACCGGCATTTAGAAGCAGTTACTCTGAACGGCCGGCGCAGAGCTTTTCAGAGCATTTCAAGCAGTATGCAAGCCCGTCATTTCAGGCTTCTTCTTTTGAGCCAAGACAGGCTGTTCAGCCAAGCCAGACAAGCATGGCGGGCCAACCGCGAGAGCCAAGTTATTACGCTGAAAAAGCTTATGCATTGCCGCAAGAAGCGGCGGAAAGCGTGTTTCAGCCTGAACATTTTGAGCCGGCCGTTGCGCAGCATGAGCCTGAATACAGCGGAAGCAGCTTCCGCTATTTAGGCACAGCGCTCGGCGTATTTCTGCTTGTTGAAATGAATGATGTGCTCTATTTTATTGACCAGCATGCGGCTCACGAGCGCATTCTTTTCAATCAGTTTATGAAAAGCATAGGCTCAAAGCAGAAGCTTCTGTTTCCATATATAATTGAAACCGAAAGCGAAGCTGATGACGAATATCTTGAATCTATAAAAGGTGAGCTTGAAAAAGCCGGTTTTGAGCTTAAAAATGGTGGCGGCGGCACTTGGCAGATTGAATCTGTCTGCACAAAATGGAGCGGAACAGAAGAAGACTTGAAAAAAGATCTGCTTGAAAAGCGCATAGCCCCTAACGAGCTTATCCGCAGTATTGCGGCAAGAGCTTCGTGCAGGGCGGCTGTAAAAGACGGCACTGTGCTTGACAGCAAGACAGCGGAATCTCTTGCAAGAGAAGCCTTTCAGCTTGAAGACAAGCACTGCCCTCACGGCAGACCGATTCTGACAGCCATTTCCAAAGAGCAGTTTTTCAGCATGGTCAGAAGAACTGAATCGTAACGATTTGTTTTCCCGGGCTCATTCCGGCATCTGCAAACAAGCGTGTCATGCCGAGCTTTGCCTTGTGCGTCATGCCGAATTTATTTCGGCATCTGCACTAAATGCTGCCGGAAGATGCTGAAACAAGTTCGGCATGACGGGTCTACGAAGTAGTCACATCAAAACGCTTGGTGAGCGGAGCCGAACCACATACTTACAGATTGTCTATAAGCCAGTCTTTGAAAGCGCTGTAGTTGTTCGTCATCGGAATAGACATGTCAGGCAATTTCATAATCCGCTGAAGTCTGTCTGGAATAGAAGGCTCGCGTGCAATTGCCTTGTAGACAATTTCACCGAATTTTGCAGGATGTGCCGTCTCAAGAATAACACCGACAGCCTTTTTGTCTACAATGTCTTTTGCCCAAGCAGGAACATTCGGAGTAAGTCCAGGTTTTGCCGGGTTACATTTCTCGCCGTTAAGCAGCTTTTCCATTGCACCAGAGCGGATATCGTTCCATGCAGCCCAACCGACTGCACCATGCGGGTCTATAATATATCCTGTGTTCTTGTAACATTCTACGATTCCGTCGAGTGTACCCTGATTGTCAACCCAATAAGAAGCAAAAAGGTCACGCACCTGCTCAAGCGTGTACATGTGGCGGATTCTTTCATAATTGCTCGGTGCACCGACGTCCATTGCATTTGAATATGTAGAGACAGACGGGCGTGCATTGTATTCACCTGAGAAAATCCAGTCAGGTACAGTGTGGTTGTCGTTTGTAGCAGCAATAAAGCCCTTAATTGGCGCGCCCATTTCGCGTGCAATAAGACCGGAAGTAAGATTGCCGAAGTTACCAGACGGAACAGACATGATAATCGAAGGATTCTCAATCTTGTTGTCAAGCGCGGCTCTCTGCTGAACATACAAAGCAGCATAAGTGTAATAAAAACTTTGCGGCAAAAGTCTTGAAATATTGATTGAATTTGCAGATGAAAGACGGAATTTCTGGCGCAAATCTGCATCAACAAAAGCTGTTTTTACAAGTTTCTGACAGTCGTCAAAAGTGCCCTCAACAGAAAGCGCCCTTACATTGCCTGTAAAAGTTGAAAGCTGCTTTTCCTGCAGCGGACTGATTTTTCCGCGCGGATAAAGAATCGTAACATCAAGCCCCGGAACATTATGAAAAGCACTTCCGACGGCACTTCCAGTATCACCGGAAGTTGCTACAAGAATATGAAGGGCTGTGTTTTCATTGCGGTTAAAATATGACATTGTGCGTGCCATAAAACGCGCGCCAAAGTCTTTGAATGCGCATGTCGGACCATGGAAAAGCTCCATCACATAAGTAATTCTGTCTATTGGAACTATCTGCGCACTGAAAGGATATGCGTCAATTATAATATCCTGCAAATCTGCATCAGGAATTTCACCGTCAACAAAAGGTTTCGCAGCTTCTAATGCGACATCTCTAAAAGAAGGTGCAACACTCCGGCATAAAAGATCTTTTGGAAGCTTGGGAATAGTTTCCGGTACATAAAGGCCGCCTGTCTTGGCGTTCATTCCACTTAAAACAGCCGTTTTAAAATCAACAGCAAAAGACGAATCTCTGGTATCTCTGTAAATCATATTGTTTGTATCCTAAATTTACTCTAAATCTAACATATTATACAATAACGAACAAGATAGCAGACGCTACTTAATTATAAAACTACAGCAACCGGCGTACCTGTCTACGGCAAATTCTTCTAAGCATGAATCTTTTCAATTTCTTCCAGCCAGAGAGAAACCATGGCATCACTCGGCATCCGCCAGTCACCGCGCGGAGAAAGATTGATTGTACCCACTTTTGCGCCGTCCGGCATGCAGCTGCGCTTAAACTGCTGGCTGAAGAAACGCCTGTAAAAGGTCTTGAGCCATTTTAAGATGATTCCGCTGCTGTAAGTTTTTGCAAGCTCTGAATGCTGCGCCAAAAAGAAAATCTTTGACGGAGAAAAGCCGAAGCGCAAAAGGTAATACAGAAAAAAGTCGTGCAGCTCGTAAGGTCCGACAAGGTCTTCTGTCACCTGAGAGATTTTACCTTCTGCCGGCGGAAGAAGCTCCGGTGAAACCGGTGTGTCCAAAATATCGCGCAGAACAGCAGAATCATTTTCATCGGCAAACCACTGTACCAGATAACGTACCAAAGTCTTTGGAATAGACGAATTAACACCATACATCGACATGTGGTCACCGTTATAAGTACACCAGCCCAGGGCAAGCTCAGAAAGGTCACCTGTACCGATTACAATTCCGCTAGTCTTATTCGCATAGTCCATAAGCACCTGTGTGCGCTCGCGTGCCTGGCAGTTTTCGTAAGTTACGTCGTGAACTGCTTCGTCCTGCCCGATATCTTTAAAATGCTGGCGCACTGAATCAGCAATGCGGACTTCTTTCAATGTAACGCCGCATTCTTTGGCAAGAGCACAGGCGTTGTTGTAAGTCCGGTCTGTTGTGCCGAAACACGGCATTGTAACAGCTGTAATTTTGCTGCGGCTCACTCCTACACTGTCAAAAGCACGGCAGGTAATAAGAAGAGCAAGCGTTGAGTCTAAACCGCCTGAAAGCCCGATAACCGCAGACTGGCAGTTTATATGACGCAGGCGTTTAGCAAGCCCCTGATACTGAAGCGTGATAACTTCAAGACAGCGCTGCGTACGTTTTTCAGTATCATTCGGAACAAACGGATGTGCATCGATATAACGCGAGAAAACGCTGTCTGTACAAGACTTTTCTTTTAAGCTAAACGGTACTGTAACATAATCTGAATCAAAAAAATTGTTATTTGCAGAAAAACCAAAACTTGTAGTTCTCCGGCGTTCCTGACACAGGCGCTCTATATCAATATCAGCGTAAACAGCCTCATTAGAAAATAAAGCAGACTCGCCGAGCAGAGTTCCGTTTTCTACAATAAGATTATGCCCCGCAAAAACCATATCTTGAGTAGATTCATCCATTCCGGCATTTGCATAAAGATAAGCGCAGATTGAACGCGCCGACTGAGATTTTACAAGATTCCGGCGGTATTCAGCTTTTCCGATAATTTCGTTTCCGGCTGAAAGGTTTGCAATAACAGTCGCGCCGGCAAGCACATGACGGCTTGAAGGCGGTACAGGTACCCAGAGATCCTCACAAATTTCGCAGGCAAGAGTCAAGCTGGAATCAGATTTCTCCTGAAGAAGAATATCAGTTCCGAAAGGTACATTCTCAAAGCCTGCAAAACTTATAAACTGAGTTTCCATATTCTGTTGAAAAGGCGTGAACTGCCGGCGCTCATAAAACTCGCCGTAGTTTGGAAGATATGATTTTGCATAAAGAGCCAGAAGCTGACCGCTGCAAATTGCAGCCGCACAATTGTAAATGCCTTCAGTTCTTGAAACAGGAAGCCCCACAAAAATCAGCGAGCCAAGCTTAGAAGTTTTTTCGATAATCAAGGAAAGCTGTTTCTCTGCTGACTTTAGCAAAGCATGCTGAAAAAACAAATCACCGCAAGTGTAAGCCGTTATAGAAAGCTCCGGAAACACAATGACAGCCGCTCCCTTTCCGGCGGCAGCCTCAGCCGCTTCTACGATTTTTTCAGCATTAAAACAACAGTCTGCAACTTTCAAACGCGGGCTGACACAAGCAGCCTTAATAAAACCATATGCCATAGATTCACCTTCTGAACACGTTCATTATAGCAGAAATAAAAAAATTATTCTGCCAGTCTTTTTCCTGAATTATCTGAGCAATCTGTTCTATCGAAAGACCGCTTGTATCAATAACATTATTCAATGACGAAAAATGCTCAAGAGAAGCTGTGCTCACTTTAAGCCATTCATCAGTGCGCCACTCACAGGTTTTGTCATTTTTCCAGCGCGCGGTTAGAGAAGCTTTATCGCAGATCAGTGTCACAGATTTCAGCTGTAAACCTAAACCAGATATACCGTCTTCGATGGCTTTGCAGACCCAGTCATTATCCATAAGCCAGACCAGCACAATCTGCTTACATTCAGAACAATTCTTATAGTTCTTAATCATGTGAAGGATATTGTCTACCGCCATAGATTTAGTCTCGCGGTTTCCGACAAACGGATGAATATCAAGACACCAGTCACCGTCAATAAAAGCAGTACCCGGCATGTTATCCGCAATGTATTTACCAACTGTAGTTTTGCCCACTCCCATCGGGCCGTTGATTATAATCACCTTCATAATAACATTATATTAAAACAAATCTAGCATTGAATCCAGATACACAGCCTCACGGACGTTGACCTGATATTCGGGTTTTATCATGTAGTACAGCAGAAACTCAAGGACAATTGCGCTGCCAAGCCCGCGCCCTTCAAGCTTGAAGACGGTAATATTATTCCTGCAAATATAGCTAAAACAGCAATTCCTGAGCGATTTTCGATTAATAATGATTGCGTTTTATCAAAGACTGGGGTAAAGTCTTAGTAAGAGGTTTTATGAGCGATTTTTTTTATAAAGAAACAGCTGATACACGCTTAAAAGGCGCTGAAAAGGCAGCCATCTTTTTAGGCGAAATGGATCCGGGTACAGCTTCTATAATTACAGGTTTTCTTAGTACAAACGAGCTCAAAAAAGTCAGAAAGTCTATGAAAAAACTTGGATCTTCAATCAATATTTACCATGAAATTGCTGTTCTGACAGAAGCACTGAAAAAAGGAATGGTCAAGGGTATTGTTCAGCCCGAAGTCCTGCAGCCAAACCCAAAGAAATACGCAAAAAAGACATACGGCGTAAATCAGAATGCAGAAACAATTGCCGATGTCATTGCAACATGGATGCAGGACGACAAATAGCTTAAGCATAAAACAATGTAAGTGCATAAACCTCTTTTACGCCTGCGGATTTTAAAAGCGCGGCACATTCTTCAAGCGTACCGCCAGTTGTCATTATGTCGTCAATAAGAACAACTGTCTGCTGTCTGATTTTACTGTTTTTTTTCAGCGCATATCTTTTTCTGCTTTTGTCTGTCCGCTTTGCAAAGCTTTTATATTTCTGTTCTTCTGAATCTATGCGGATTAGCGGCGTCAAAACCTTTAGTCTGAAACACCATTTTAAAATGAAAGCCATATCATTAACACAATCAAAACCTGCGGAGATAAGCCGCTCTTTTCTTGGCGGCACAGGAACAACCGCTAAATCCTTGAAATTTTCTTTATAAGCATGAAACATTTTTTCTGCGGCAGAAACTGCAAAAATGCGGTTTCTTTTGAATTTCCATTGATTTATGAACTGCCTCTGCTTTTTGCCATAAGCCGTGATGTGTCTTGCGTATGTAAGCGAAAAAAACACAGGGCGGCTCAGGCAGTCTGTACAAAATCCAAAATCATCTGATAAAGCCCTTCCGCAGCGGAAGCAGATATAAGGTGATTTTAGCATTTCAAATACGCCTTTCCCATCCGGAGTAAATAAAATGTCTTTAAGATTCTCTTTCTCTTCATCAGAACTGTCTGAAAGAAAATCCATAAGCACTAAAAAGAGAAATTTGACTGAACGCATTAAAAATATATAAAAGCTGTTTGTTTTCATGCTTTTATATATCTAAAAAAAGTTTGTTTTTTTGTATCAGATATATTTAAAAAATTGGAAATTCAAAGACACACCGGTTATTTTCCGGAAAGCTGTTTCTGCCACCTTGCAAGATTTTTTAATGCCTCAAGAGGTGTAAGCTCGTCAATATTGAGTGACAGAATCTCTTCGAGAACAAGCTCTTCTTCACTGAAAAGACCTGGTGCATTAGTATTTGTACGTATTTCTGCTGCAGCCGCCGCAGTAGAATTGAGCTTTTCGCCGGCAAATTCAATTCCTGAATCTCCGTCAGAGATAATTGTCTCTGTTGCAGGCGAATGTTTTTGAAGCACTGCAATTATTTTTGCAGCACGGTCTATAACTTTTTGCGGAATACCTGCAAGTCTTGCTACGTGAAGACCGTAAGAATTTTCAGAAGCACCCTCTTTTATCCGCTTTAAGAAAATGACTTCGCCGGAAGTTTCAAGAACTTCAAGGCACAAAAGCTGCAGTGATTCATGTGTCAGTCTTGTAAGTTCATGATAGTGTGTGGCAAAAAGCGTTTTTGCCTTTATTGTGTTCAGCAGAAACTCAGAAACAGCCCAGGCAATCGAAAGACCGTCCTCTGTTGAAGTGCCTCGCCCTACTTCGTCCATAATCACAAGGCTTTTGGCTGTTGCAGAGCGCAGAATGTTCGCAGTTTCGGTCATTTCAACAAGAAAGGTTGATTCGCCGCGCGCAAGATTATCAGAAGCACCTACGCGGCAAAAAATCTTGTCTACAACGCCAATGTGCGCCTTTTCCGCAGGCACAAACGAGCCGATCTGTGCAAGTACAGCAATCAAAGCGTTCTGCCGCAGATAAGTGCTCTTTCCTGCCATATTCGGACCTGTAATAAGCGCGAAAGGCTTTTCATCAAGACAAATATCGTTCGGTACAAACGCACCCTCAGGCAGATGAAACTCAACAACCGGATGCCTTCCCTGTTCTATCTGAAATGCATCAGAATCATCGACCTCAGGGCAAATCCAATGGAAATGCTTTGCACACCATGCGTTAGAAGCGGTAACATCAAGCTCTGCAATCTCTTCTGCACAGACAAAAAAATACTGGACATACGCCTTAAGCTTATCTCTAAGAGCAATAAACAGCTTACGTTCAAGTTCAATAATCTTTTCAGAAGATGAAAGAAGCTCATTTTCAAGCTCTTCCAATTTTTCTGTTGTAAAGCGCTCGCCGTTTACAAACGAACGTTTTCTTATATAGTCTTCTGGAACTGAATCAAGATTTGCTTTTGTAACTTCGATATAATAGCCGCTCTGGCGGTTATAGCGTATTTTAAGGCTCGGAATGCCGGTTCTCTGCTTTTCTTCTTCAAGATAGCTATCCAAAATTGCTGAAAAATTTGTCTGTATATCGTGAAGATGATCCAATTCGTCAGACCAGCCGCGGGCTATCATATTTCCTTCAGTTAAGTAAATAGACGGATCTTCTTTTATTGCTTCCCCGATTATTTTTGAAACATTTTCAGCCTGTTCTGTGTCATTTGAAAAAAGATTGAATTTTGCTGTTTCTTTTTTCATAGCAACATAGCAGTCAAGGCTTTTTTTCAATGCAAGCAGATCTTTTGCATGGGCTCTGTCCATTGCAATACGGCTTGCGAGACGCTCGACATCATAAGTTTCCTGCAGAATTCTGCGCAAATTGTCCGCACAGGTTGAATTATCCGCCAGTATCTGAACTTCATTCTGTCTGTGCTTTATCTGCTTTACGTCAGTCAGTGGCGAAGAAATGCGCTGACGGAGCAGACGGCTTCCCATCGGCGTGCAAGTGTGATTAATAACCTCAAACAATGTGAAACGGCTGGAGCCGTCGCGGAGATTGACCGTCAGCTCAAGATTTTTTCTTGAAGATTCATCAAGGTTAAGATATTCAGATTCTCTGTATAAAGATATGCCGTTTAAATGGGTTAAATCTGTTCCGGCATTTTTGGCTGCGTATTCCAGCAAAAAACCGGCCGGTACTATTTCAGGCGAGTTTTCTGTAAGCGAAAAAGAACGCAGGTTAATTGTCTTAAATTGAGAGACAAGCTTTTTATATGCAATCTCAGCGTTAAACTGCCAGTCCTGATAATATGAAACTACCGTACCGGGAATACCGGCGGTAATCCTTGAAACCACAGGATCGTTCTCCAATGATTTTGGCAGCAGCAGTTCACATGGCGCAACACGGTTTATGTTTTTGGGCGCTTCTTCAGCGTGCTTCTCTTTAGTCCATGAACAGGCTTCGAAAACAGCTGTGGAAACATCAAGCCAGGCAAAGGCGTATACGGTTTCTTTTCCGGCTTTAACCGGTACAAGCGAGGCTAAAAAATTGTTTGAACCGCGGTCAAGATAGTCTTCTTCAAACGTAGTTCCCGGCGTAATAATTTCTGTTACATGCCGCTCAAAGAGACCCCTGCCATTGCCAACCGCAATCTGTTCGCAAATTGCTATTTTTTTCCCTAAGCGCAGTAATCTTGCAATATATATCTTTGAAGCATGAAAAGGAATGCCGCACATAGGTACAGAAACTCTTTTTGTCAGCGTCAAATTCAATAATTTTGAAACTTCGACAGCCTGTTCATCAAACATCTCATAAAAATCGCCCAGACGGAAAAACAAAATGGTGTCGGGATATTTGCTTTTTATTGATAAATACTGAGCCATCATCGGCGTAGGCTGTTTTTCGTTACTCATATACGCAGTATATCAATTTTTCATTTAAGGGAAAAGACTTAATTTTGGCAAAATATTAGAGAAGCGGTTGCCGGCTCATCAGTCATTGTTTTTTAGAGCAGACAAAAAAGGCTGCCAGATTTTTCAGGCAGCCTTTTCATGCATTATGCAGCAAGAAATGCACAAACTAGCGTTGTGCTGAAATTTCGTTGATTACTTTTTCTGTAATATCAACAGAAGTGCTGTACCACAGAACAGCATCTGCCTGCTGAAGGCTTAATACCATGCTATAGCCGTCACTTTCAGCGATACGTGCAATTGTATTGTACATAAGCTCATAAAAATCATCTGACGACTCAATGCGCTTTTTCATGTCTTCAAGCTTAATATTCTTAGCTCTTGTATACTCTGTTAAGTAAGAAGCTTTTTTGGTTATTTCGCCTTCAAGCTTCTGAACTTTAGCAGCATCATTTTCTTTCTGTGCTTCTATTTTTTTTACCTGCAAAGCTTTCAACTCATCTGTCAGGCGTACAATCTCTGTTTGAAATTCAGCTTTCATAGACTCATAGTTTCTGACAGCAGCTGATTCACGAAAATAGGTCTGATAAACAACAGTTGTATCAACGACAGCAAACCGTGTTATCTGCTGCGCTGCAGAAAAAGCTGTAAACAAAATAAGCATAGCAAGAATCAAAATTAGTCTTTTACTCATATCAATTCCTCATCATAAAAAATATTTTCTTTAACGGTTCGTAATTGTAAATGCAAGAACAGGTTTCCATTCAGGAGTTTTTCCATTACCCCAACTGAATTTGCCGCCCTTCATTGTAAATTTGTTGACCAAATAAATAGACAACGGTAACTGCTGAACTAATGAACGGATACCAGGACCAAAACTGAAATAAAAATCATCCATATTCAGTCTGTTAGACATAGATGGCCTTGTATCCTTTAAAGCAACCGCATCAAGGAAGAATTGAGCTGAAGCTATGTTCGGCAAGACAGGAACACGAAGTTCAAACGAGTTCGTCCACATAAAATCACCCTTAGTTGAATATATGTCATCCCAACCGCGGCCGATAATAGAACCGTCAATTGCAAGTCTGTTTGAAGAAGCAATTATTGTATCTTTTTTAGGTTTGAGTATAGTCACACCCGTTACATATGCAAAAATTGTCTTAAAATTCCATTTTTCTGTAACCTGAATATCAAGAGGTGTAAAATAAAATTCACCGATAGTATCAGACTGCAGATAAAACTGATTTTCATATTTCGGTATTAAACCTGTCCATGTTAGTGACTGTTTCGCGAACCATCCAGAAGATGGAAAATATATATTATCGCGCTTATCCACAGAAACAGAAGCCCATATAGCGTTTCTAAAGCCCCAGTTGTTTACGTAATCTGATATCGCAGAATCTACCGGAATTAATCCTTTGTCATATTTATTTCTTAAAAATGAATTAGATAAACCACCAGTAAGTGCTACAACCATATCATCCGGATACCAGCGTTTTCCTAAAGCATTATCCAATGTTATACTTATCTGATCATAGGTCATATTATAATTGGTTACATCAAGTCCTCGAGGCGTATATACTTTCTGCAAAGTAGTCTCTGTGTTCCAAGCACCTTTTAACGAAATTGAATATCCAATCGGCTTATCAAAAAGCCAGTTGTCACTGAATGAAAAACCAAGTGAACGGTCTGAAAGTGAAAGAGAAGCTGTAACAGCAATTTCACGACCAGTTCCCAAAATATTAGAATCTTTCCAAGTACCGAATAACGAAATAGGGAAAGAGTTAGGATCTGAAATTCCAGTGAATGTCAAACCGCCTTCAATTGAGGTTGTAGACTTTTCCTCAACATTAAGAACAATATTCATAAGGTCTTCTTCAGAGCCTGGCACAACATCTGGAATGATGTTCGAGAAATACTGCAGATTATACAGATTTTTCATACCGTTCATCAACTTTGATCTTGAGAAGACATCACCGGGTTCAATCGGTACTTCACGGAGAATTACTTTGTCTTTCGTTTTTTTATTTCCTATAACACTTATGCTCTCAACGTGACTTCTTGACTGTTCATGAATATGAATCAAATATGAAATCTGTCTTAAATCATCATCTTTATAAGATTCTGGAACAATTGCAGTTGTCAGATAACCGTTCTCATAATATGCATCAGACATATTTGAAAGGTATTCATTGAATTTTGTATAATTGAAAATATCTCCTATGTCCATCTTGAATTTGCTGCCCAAATATTCAGATGAAAACAGATAATTGCCTTCAAATTTGACACCGGCAAATGAATATTGATAGCCTTCTGTAATAACAAAAGTCAAATCTACAACGGAATTACCTTTATCATCAATTGCATCCTCACGGATTACATCGATAATATCCGCATCAACATAACCGCGGTTAAGATAATATGTTAAAATAGACCGTTTATCCGCTTCAAGCTTAGCTTCTTGAAATGCACCTTTCGTGAACAGCGATTTTGCCTTCAACTTCATTGTTCCAAGCAAAGTCTTTTCTGAAATGATCTGGTTGCCTTCAAATTTTATGGAACGGATAGAAGTTGCAACACCTTCATTAATAATATATTTGACATTTATTTCATTATACTGTGTTTTTTCCCAGTTTGTTGTAATATGAACATTTGTATAACCTTTCGAAAGGTAATATTCATTAAGGTTCAGAACTTCTTTTTCTAGCTCTGCCTCTGAAAAAATATCCTTTTCTTTCATTTTCATGCGGGCAAGCAAGTCAGTTCTTGTTATCTTCTTATTTCCAACAAATTCAACTTTTGCAATTATAGGATTTTCAATAACAGTGAAAACTATTTCTACCGCTTCATATTTCTCATTTGAAGGACTGATAGATGTATCAAAAGACTCAAAATAATCAAGAGCACCGATACGGCTCAAAAGTTCAAAATATACTTCATCGCTGAATTCTTTGCCCAGAAATCCTTTTGTTACTCCGGAAACATCGGAACGCGATACATAATGAAGTCCGCTGAATTTTATGGATTTGATCTTTTTTCCATAAAACCAGTCTTCAGACTGTGCTGCAAGCGGCAATACAAAGATAAAAGAGAATAGCACTACAAAAAGAATAAACCGTTTCAAGCACAACCTGTTTATTAAATACATTAAAAAACTCCTAATTACTTACATATATAGAATATCGAAACTTTTCAAAAATCATTAAAGTCCACGTACGACATATCACACAGATATCAGAACTCCCATTTTTTAGAAAATGTAATAGACGTATTCGGCACCAGCAAATTTCTAAAAGAGGACTTATTCGTAACATCCGGTGAAATACTCCAACGTATTGTCGCATACGGGCTGTTCATTTCAAAACCAATCTCCGGCTGAAGCTTTAATCCGCTTAAGAATCTGTCTTTATCAAATTTAGTTTCATCATAAACAATCTGCAGCATTGCATCTGCATATATAGCATCGCCAAAGTACTTACCTACATAAACAGTTGAATTGTCCAAAAAGTTACCGATTGATATCTGACGCCCCTTATTGAGGTTGAACATCTGCAGCATTGTATTTTGAACAACTGTAGTCCTAAATGAAAAAATATCAAATTTTAGAACATTGCGCAACTGTCTTTCAACACGTCTGAAGAATGCCATCTGCATTCCATAGTCCATAAGACTGATAGCAATCTGCGCCATCGGCACATCAGAATCGCCTGAATCTGCAAGAAGAGCCTGACCGAGCAGCTCCATAATTTCAGCCTCGCTCTTTGCAGGAGAAGCAGATATAGACGGTGACAGCTGGCTCAACAGCTGGTTTTCAGCAGACAAGATAATCTTGACCTGTCTGCCGTCTGTATCACGTTCACGGATTTCTGCCTTAAAAGAAACAAGAGGATCTATATTATCTTCATTAGCGTTAAAGACAAGACGGCCTTCTTTCAAATAGAAGTTTCTGCCTACATACATGATTTCACCGCCGCGGAGGTCAAGACTTCCTTTGAATTCAAATTCGTCCATTGCAGTATCAGCAGTTATAAGAAACTTTGCATGAGGAACAACCTGTGCCCAAAAAACTGGAGCCCTTCTGTTCGGATAAACGATTTCAGTCTTTTCGCCAATCTCGATATTGAGATTAAGTCTGGTTTCCATTTTCGATTTCGGTTTATTCTTCTGGTTCGTTTTTGAGCCTAATGTAATTTCTGCCGAACCGTTATCGAGAAGAACATCACCGGACATAGAAACATCATCCTGTGTCATCTCAATAAGCATCTGTCCAGAAGCCTTGCCGTTTACGTTCATCCAGCCGAGATCTATTTTTCCGCCAAGTTTTGTTGACTGAAGTGTTTTTGCACTCAAAGACAATGTACCGAATTTCCATCTGTCAAAATAAGCAAATGCCTCAAACAGCAGCTCTCCTTTTCCTATAGAAACAATCATAGGCTCTACGCGGAAAGAACTGTGCTCAATTTTGATCGGAGTATGATCTATATAGAATGTATCATCCAAAAATTTTGGGATGCCTGCTTCAAACTGAATGAGTGTAACCTCGCCGTTAAACTCAGGATCAGACAGCATACCTGTTATTGAGCCATAGCCGACAATAAGACCTGTCTCAACTTTAAATACCGGATATGTTAAAACACCTTTCATGCGGAGCAGATCAGCCTGCAGACCTTTTATAGAAAGATTGATCTTATTCTCTTTCTTTTTAACTTCACCTGATATATTAACTTTCAGCGGAGACGGTTCTGACAATACAAAGCTTGCAGCACCGGTATCCAAGTTAAAAAAGCCTTTTGCTTCGTTTTTTATGCCGCCTGACAATTCCACGCGGTCAGCTTTTTTAGTAATCAAATAATTGTATGTATCTTTTATGTTTATCAAATCACCTGTAACACCTGCGATTGCAACTGAAACAGAAAACTCTTTCGGAACAAATAAATCTTCCGCAGTTTTTTTGCTGTCAAGCGAAATTGCAAGCGGCACTTTAAACGAATGGAATGAATCGCTTCCGGCAAATAATGTACCAAGATAATCGAGTGTCAGCTTGCCGGTAAAAGTTTTCGGCTTAAAATCAAGCACAAAGTTAGTCACTTCCTGGTCGCGGAATTTTATGTCAACGTCTTCTGCTGTTGCAGTGCCGTCAGCAAGCAGAAAAGAACCATGAGCTTCAAAAGGCCAGCCCTTTATAGAGCACTTGGCATTAGAAACGGCAAGCGTCATCAGAGGATCGTCAAAAGTGCCGGAAGCGGTCAGCGCAGCAGAAAGCGTATCAGAAGAGTGCTGCCGGTTCATTATTCTTGCAAAAGCAAAATCCTCGATAGAGCCCTCAAACGTAAAATAATAGTCTTTTTTCCAGTCAGCTTCGCTATATTTTACATGCTCAGGATTTGATGCCGTTCCGCTTAACGTAATGTTTTCGGTTGAAAAAGTATTGATAAACTGAATATTCATCGCCATTGCATCAAGAATATCATCTTCAAGAAGCCACGAAAGAGAGCCTGTACCTGCAAGAGTTCCGACAGAATCTGAATAAGTAAGCGATTCAATAAGCACACTGCCCGGATTAGCCACAAAAGACAGGTTGATGTTCGGTTTTGCGCTCAAAAAGCCTGAAACGTCCTGCAAGTTAAAAGAAGAGACATGAAGCTGCCAGTTTTCAGCTGATTCATAAGCGACAGAAGCTTCTGCTGAAGCCGTAAACATTTTGCCTGAAAGCCTTAACGGGAAATTCTCAAAGAACACAGAGCCAAGCTTTTCTTCGCCAGCCAAATCAACTGAAACTTCAAGCCCGTAATCACCGACAACTGAAATATATGAATCCGGCACATAAGTTCCGCCTATAGAATACGGAATGTCGTTAAAATTAAGCTCAGAAGAAAAGATTACGTCCTGAAAATCCTTACCGATATCAACCTGAATATTGCCCTGAAGCCTCTGTCCAGACCAGCTTGCAAGAATGTTGTTAATTGAAAAGAGCATTTCACTGCCGCTTACGCTGCAGAAAATCATCTGACGCTTTCCTGATGTATTCATAATGCCGACGCGCGGCGCATTCAGCGTATAAGACTTTAAATCAGTAGAAAAGAATATTTCACTTGAAATTACATAAGGTGTAAGTTTATCCGCCCATTTCTTTAGATTTTTCTGCGCTTTAGGTTTTGCAAAAAAAGCTGCGGCGCGTGCCACAGAGCCGATTGACAAAAGCTTTGTCGTGGCATGAATTTCAAGCAGTGCGTCTTTTTCAAAAGTATAATAGCCGTCAACAAGCAGCTCTCCCTTGTCACGTTTTGCATCTAGAGCCGATATTGTAAAATTAATTTCGTTTTGAGCCGGAACAATTGTCATGCTGACGTCTTTGAACTGTTGTGCGCCCAAACTAAGGCGTGGAATTATGGCGTTAGTACCGTTTTCCAGCGGCTTTAAATAAACACCGGCGGCAAGACTCTGTCCGTTCGGCAGCAAAAGCGAACGTATGTCGGCAAAGCCGTCAATTCGCAGGCCTTGAAAAATGCACGAGCCCTGCAGGGCAAAAGCCGCATATTTTGAGTCTACCCTGCACTTCTTAAGCTCCATCTTTTCCTGTGTGCCGGTAAAAGCGTATTCTGCCTTTAAGCCACCGTCCAGAAGTTTTTCCGTCAAAGAGACTTCGCCCGTAACATCGTAGAAAAGGCGCTTTTCTTTTGTGTTGAAGTTGAGCTTATAAGAGCCGTCTATCGTCGATTTAGCAAAACGGCGCAGGGCAAGCGAATAAATCTGCACAGGCATCAGGTCATACAAGTCAAGCTTTTCAGCCTCAAATTTGGCTTCCATCTCACCTGTTACAAGCTCCCATTTTGCCTGAATATCGTAAGGCAGCAGATTCTGAATCATATCGACTGTAATAGTTCTGTCGTCAAGCGTAGCAAGAAAGGCTGATTTGTTAATCGAATAAGGACCTGCTTTTATGTTGTCAAAAGTCAGCGTTGCAGACGCTTCAGTTAAGTCAGAAGCGCAAGTGCCCTGCACGTCAATGTTGCAAGAAAAGAAGCTGTTCGCGCCTTTAAAGAATTTCGGGCGTCTTGGGTTTATCAGCTCTATGTTCAAGCTGCTGTCAACCGTAAGGCGGCTAAGATGGTTCTGCTTTTCAGGCACAAGAGAAACTGAATTAAGCTTATATTTTGCGTCAAAATTGTCATCGCGGTAATGAATCACAAAATCGCGGAGCGAAATTATAAACGGAAGCCCTTCAAGAATGTTCTGCGCTTTTTTTATAAGCGCTTCAATATCAGATTCATCTTTAATTTCGATTACTTTCTCTTCGCCGGGCACAGATTCAATAACTTGCGCTTCTTCAGCTGACGGCTGATTCTGCCCCGCCGCCTGTCCGCCGGCTTTTTTCTCTTTGAAATAATCTCTGACACGCAAGACAAGCGGCATGTCGCTCTTCTTCTGAAATTCGATTTTGCCGCCTTTAAAGACAACCTCTTTTACAGCGTTTACAAAATCGCCTTTCAAGAGCGAAAGCAGGTTATATTTTATAGAAGCTTTGTCAAGTTCAGCCAGAATCTGCCCGGTGTCGCGGTTTTTCAGCTTTACGCCCTCAATTTCTATGCTCGAAAAAACTGAAGGCGAAAGCTTTTCATAAGTTATGTCAACGCCGAGAGAATCAGAAACTGTCTTTAGAATATACTCTGAAAAAAGGTCAAATTTTGATGTAAGCTGCCTGTAAAGCGGCTGCACCAAGACCGTTGCAATGATAATAATCAGCAAAAAGAGTAAACTTATAACAATATATTTCAGAGATGACGATTTCATGCCGATTACTCGTTAAACCACAAACCGAAGGATTCCCATGATCATTTCAAACTTTATTGTATTTGAAGGCATCGACGGTGCCGGAACAACAACACAACTAAATATACTAAAAGATAAACTCAAAAGCAAACCGTCCTGGTTTACAGCTGAACCTACTGCAAAAGAAACCGGAGTCTTTTTGCGCAAAGTCTTGAAAGGAGACATCGTGCTTCACCCCGACACAACGGCGCGCCTCTTTGCGGCAGACAGAAGCGAACATATTTATGGCAAAGACGGCATTCTTGAGCATACGCAAAAAGGAGAGCTTGTAGTCTGTGACAGATACTTGTTCTCTAACCTTGCATATCAATCAAGTGAATGCGGCAGCTCGCTTCCGGAGGAACTCAATAAATCGTTTCCTCTGCCGCAGATTGTTTTCTATTTTGACCTTTCACCTGATATATCAATTAACAGAATTACAGGGCGCGGGGTTACGGAAATCTATGAAAAAAAAGACTTTCTTGAAAAAACCCGCGCCAATTATATCCGCATAATGAAAGAATATGAACCGAAAACGCGAGTTGTTTATCTAGATGCAACAGAAAGCATTGAAAGCATTTCTGAAAAAATCTGGAGTGCGATAGAAAACTTGCCGATGATAAAAAAGTGAAAAAGATTGCATTTATTCTGCTTATAGCATTCATAGGAATTCTGCCAGCATCGGCATATCTTATCTCTTATAAAGAGCAATACTATAAGCTTTATCACATTCATTATCAGCAGTACCCTGACGATGTTATTGAGAACATCTACTGGCTCGAAAGAGCGGCGGCGGCAGATTTCTGCAACCCTCAATATGCCATGGCAAAAATCAATGACAAGACAGACTGGGAAAAATACCGCTATCTTTTTATGATGCACATCAATCTTAAACTGATTGAACAGCATCTGCGCCTCGGCAGAACTTGGGACAAGAACGTCGCATATTTTTATGACGCGCCGTGGAAAGAGCAATATCTCAATGACTTAAAAACAGCCGAAACAGCTTACCGCGCCGGGCTTCATTATTGGAAAGAAGCGAAGCTCTGGGCTGAAAAAGCAAACCAGGGCAAGTTCAAGTTTCTGTTCATCACTGACCTTCAGAATTGGGAAGACGAGCGCGAGCGC
>JAEEGH010000880.1_pt1 | contig 91903 bp, 83 predicted proteins | sample 9134181 | NCBI WGS metagenome assembly JAEEGH01 (sample SAMN16246544, study PRJNA631951) | gut metagenome | biome: gut microbiome; feature: rumen; material: DP-attached | host: Bos | place: Iran: Karaj | collected 2018-10 | reverse complement strand
AAAGGAAAAAGAAGAAGAGAATAATAAACAAGTTAAATACAGGGAGAACACTGAGAAAGCACAAGAAAAAAAAAAAAACGCAACAAAAAAGATTAATAAGTTAAAAGAAATGATACAGGAAGAAATGGAGAAAAACAAAAGCAAGACGAGTTATTTCTTCTTAAGAATTTTCGATGAAGGGGCATGTTTATTATTGACAATTTTATGTTTGATAATATCTATTAATCTTTTTAGGAGCCTTCCAAAAAAAGAAAAAAATAATAATATAGCATGTAAGAATTGTGGATGCCGTATTGTTGCTTCATGGAATTACTGCCGCAACTGTGGTAATGTGCTAAAGCTTCCTTCAGGCGAATCTTAAAATAATTCTAAATAGTTTCAAACCCTTTCCATCAACCCAAAAGGCGTGAGCGCGTAGTCTTTGCCGTCAAAGGCATGGCTCGCGCTCGCGTGCTTTATGGAGGCGGTGACTGCCGCTTCCAAAGGCTCGTAGCCTTGCGCCAAAAGAGCCGCGGTCATTCCGGCAAGAACGTCGCCGCTGCCAGCCTTGGCAAGGGCGCTTGTGCCCAGCGGATTTATGTAAACGCGCGGCTGGCTTTCTCCGGCCAAGAGCGAGGCTATCAAAACGTTGGCGCCCTTTAGCAGCAAAACCGCTTGCGGATAGGCGCGGCAAAAATCTTTTGCAAGTTCCAAACGATTTTCAACCACCTCGGCGACGGAATGATTTCCACGACCAAGATTTTTTAACAGCTCGGCGAACTCTTTTGGGTGCGGCGTTAGGACGACGTTTTTCTTTTTGGCGAGCAAGTCTTTTATTTGCGGCCAGTAAAAGATGTCCGCGTCAAGGACAAGCGGCTGCGGAACGGACGCAAGCCCGCAAACGGCGGCAAGAATGGAATCGTTTGCAAGCCCAAGACTGTCGGGGCGGCCAAGGCCTGGACCAACTACAAGCGCCGTCGCGTTTTGCGGGACTGCGTCCGCCACCATAAGCTCAAAGTCCGCGACATTTTCAAAATTGATTTTTTGTTCCGCAATTGGAACTAGGCTTGCAAGGCCGCTTCCAAACTTTAGCGCGGCGTGGCCCGCTATGACGGCGGCTCCGGGTTTTGTTCCGGCGTAGATTGCGGTGTGGCCGTATGTTCCTTTGTTTGAGTTTTGCTTTTTGCCGCGCAAGGGGAGCCGCGCGTCGGCCGGCTCCAGCAAGTTGGCGCAAGGCGCGGCCGCTTCTTGGGCTTGCATGGCGCTTTCAAAATTGCTGCGGCTTACGCCAAGGTCGGCCACGATGATTTTTCCGCAAGCGTCTTTTGCCGCGTCGGAGTAAAGGGCCAGCTTTAGCGCGCCCATCGTTACGGTCGTGTCGGCGAGGAAGGCGGCCGCATTTTGGTCTTGCGAACAATCCGCTCCCGTCGGAATGTCGCAGGCAATCTTGTAGGCGCCGTCGATTTTGTTTGCGCTTGCGATGACGGCGGTGGCCATCGCGTCCAGCGTTCCGTGAAAGCCGCTCTCAAAAACGCAGTCGTAGACCACGCGCAAGTCAAAGGACGCGCGCTCGATCCATTCATCCAAGTCGTATGGGTTGATGAAAATCGCGCCGGCTTTTTTGGCGCGGTCGGCTTGCAATACGCACATCGCGCTTTTTGGCTCGTACACTTGGCAGACGGCCACGTCGATTTTATGCTGAACGATTCGACGCGCCAAGGCGTATCCGTCGGCGCCGTTGTTGCCGCCGCCCGCTAAAATCAAAACGCAAGGGCGGTTAATGTATTTGTTGTCGGGTGAGAAAAAATGGTCGCTTCCCGCGCGCTCAAGGGCGGCGGAGGCATTTTCCATCATTATGTCTTCTGTCAAACCGTAAGCGTCGCGCGCGGCTTGGTCCAGTATTCGCGTGTCATAAAAAATCTTTTGCATAATCACTCCCGGTCGCTTTCGCGGCCTCTTCCGTTAATCGTTGTTAATGATTTTCAGTATGTCCCCGCCAAACTTTTTTGCCTTTAGCTCGCCGATGCCGCTTATTGACAAGAGGCCGCGCGCGTTCGACGGTTTTTGGTTGGCAAGTTCCACCAAAGTTTTGTCGGAAAATATAAAGTAGGGCGGAACGTTTTCTTCTTCCGCAAGTTTTTTCCGCCAAGCCTTTAGGCGGACAAAAAGTTCTTGCGTTTGCGCGTCGTCTTTCAGCTCGGCCTTTTTGTGGAGAACCGCTTTCTTTTTGGGAAGCGCGAGTTCCGCCTTTTTTTGCGCGCTAAATTCTATGCGGACGGGAAGTTCTATTTTGTCGCGGTTTTGCAATAGTTCCTTGCCAAGCGAAGTGACCTTTACGATGTTCCATTCGCCGACGCGCTCGATGAGTCCCGCGTTTTGCATCGCGTCGGCAAGCTCAAACCACGCTTGCTTTGAAAGTTCCGTTCCGATTCCCCAAGTGCTTAAAAAATTGTGGTTGAACTTTTTTATTTTTTCGTTGCGGGAACCAAGCAAAATGTCGATGATGTGCGCGGCCCCAAAACGCTGGTCCACACGGTAGACGCAGGACAAGAATTTTTGCGCGGGCATAGTAACGTCTTTTAGCGGAAGGCCGCCGGATTCACAAATGTCGCAACAGGGCGCGGCATTTTGGTCTTGCGATTCGTTTTGGTCACGCCCATCCGTGGGCGGCGTATATTCCTCCCCAAAATAGTTCAGCAAAAATTTGCGGCGGCAAGTTCGGCATTGCGCGTAGTCGATCATCGCCTGCAAAAGTTTTTCGGCCTTGAATGATTCGTCATCGCTTTTGTCCTTAAAGAAAAACCTAATGCGGTGAATGTCGCCCGCGCTGTAAAGCAAGAGCGCCTCGCTTGCAAGCCCGTCTCGGCCCGCGCGTCCGATTTCTTGGTAATACTCTTCGATTGATTTTGGAAGCGCGTAGTGAATGACAAAACGCACGTCGGGCTTGTTGATTCCCATTCCAAAAGCGACCGTGGCCACGATTACGTCAACCTGGCTCTTGATGAATTTGTTTTGGTGGTCGGCCCGCTCCTCGTCGCTAAGGCCCGCGTGGTAGGCCATCGCGCTAAAGCCTCGCGCTTGCAGTTCTTCTGTGATGGAGTCAACTTCCTTTCGCGAGAGGCAGTAAATGATTCCGCTTTGGTCTTTATGTTCCTGCAAAAAATCAACGATTTGCAAAAGGCCGTCAGTCCGCGGCTGCACGTTTAAAAAAATGTTCGCGCGGTTAAAGCTTGAAACAAGGACCGCGGGCTTCTTCAACTTTAAATTTCGAACGATGTCCGTCTGCACTTGCTTGGTAGCCGTCGCGGTGAGGGCGAGGCAAACCGCGTCCTTGAACCTGTTCCTAAAGGCTGCGATTTCCATGTAGTCGGGCCTAAAGTCGTGGCCCCATTCGCTAATGCAGTGCGCCTCGTCAATCGTCACACAGCTGACCGGAACGTCGGCTTCGCTCAAAATGCTTTTCACCCGCTCTGTGGCAAGCGCTTCGGGCGAAAGGTAGAGCAGTTTTGCGCGGCCGCTTTTTATGTCGCGGACAGTTTTTTTGTATTCGTCAAGATTTAGGGTTGAATTTAAAAAGACCGCGCTCACGCCGTTTTCCAAAAGCGCGCCCACTTGATCTTGCATGAGCGAAATCAGCGGAGAGACAACGACCGTGATGCCGTCAAAAATCAGCGCGGGAATTTGGTAGCACAAAGACTTTCCGCCGCCAGTGGGCATTACAGCCAAAGTGTCGCGGCCGTCCAAAATGTTTTGGATAATCTCTTTTTGGCCCGGCCTAAATTTGTCGTAGCCAAAAACGCTTTTTAGAATTTGCTCGGGAGTTTTTACCATGCCGCGCCTTAGCTGTTCCTACTGAAACGAAAACTTGGCCAGCTCGCCGGTCTTCTTTAGCTTTTTGCCAAGCGCGGCAAAGTCGACGATGGCCGGAGTGTTGACGATAATCTCAACTTTGAATTTGTCTTCTTCAAATGAATTTGAATAGTTTATGTCGCGCAAAAAGATTCCGCAAGAAGTGAGGATTTTTTTTACGCTTTCCATGTCGACGTCGTCGTTGGAATAAATCAAATGGATTGTCTTGATTCTTGACGCGGGAAAATACGTTCGCTCGATCTTTTTGAAAAGCGGCAGGGTCAAAATTACAAGAACAAACACGACGACCGCCGGAATGTAAAGGCCGTAGCCGACAGAAAGGCCCAAGGCCGCCGCTGTCCAAATAAGCGCCGCCGTCGTAATTCCCTTGATGTTAAAGCCTTGGTGCATGATTACGCCGCCGCCCAAAAAGCCTACGCCGGTCACGACGCCGGCGGCGATGCGGGTTGGGTCGCCCAGCGCTTTTGCAGGGTTTTCCGCTCCGTAGTAAGAAAGAACGCCCAAAAGCGCGCAAGAGGTTGTGATTAAAAGCATCGTTCGGATTCCAATCGCGTGCATGCGGTTTGAGCGCTCCACGCCTAGAATGATTCCAAAAGCCGCGCTTAAAAAAATCTTAAAGCAGCATTCCGCCATAAAGTGGTCCGCAAAAATATTGTTAATAAAATCCATTTGCAACCTCCGCCGCTTTTTTGCCAAAAATTCTTTTATCTAAAAAGCGAAAAGCCTGGGCCCTTGGCGCCGGCCTTTATCCAGCTCATGCTTTGCTTTAACGAAAGCTTGTTCTTTTGGTTGTCCACTTCGTCCATGTAGGAGCAAATCCATTCGCTTAGCGTTCGGTCGCGCTTGGCCGCCTCAATGTTTTGGTCTCCGTGGGCAAGCAATACCGTTACGTATTCGCGTCCGCCGTAAATCGCGGCGATGTTTTCGGCAAAGGCCGTAAAGGCTGCCGCCGCGGCGGCGACAAAAGGGCCGGCGGCCATCGGAGTGGAAGCCCTAAGCGCTCCGTTTTTGCTTACGTCGCATTCGCTTGCGCAGGTCTTTATCAAAAAGGCCAGCTTTGGGGCCGGAGCTTTTTCCTCTTCCAAGCCGCTTCTCATGCTGTATTTTTTTTCAAAGCGGCTAAGAATTTCCAAGGCCAAGTATTGGTAGCCCAAAATCATTTCGTCGATGCTTTCAGAACATTCTTGCGGAGTCAGCAAGTTGAACTTTCCGGCGTAGTATGCTTGGTCAAAGTACAAGACGGCCTCGTCGATTTGGCCAAATTCCGTTTCCGCGTCCAAAACCAAAGAGCGCGCGTTTACTGGCGACGTTCTTGTCCATTCAAAAGCGCTGGTGTTTGGGGTGGAAGCGGGCTTGGCGCCTTTAGAAGCGGTGGCAGCCACGTTCCTCATTTTTACTTGGGCGCCTTCGATAAAATCCGCGCCGTCAGGCAAGTTTTTGCCGGCAATCAAAATTGTCTTGGTCATATCCATATTCTAGCATAAATTTGCGTTTTGCGCTAGAATTAGAATATGAAACTTTGGTTAAAATATTTGATCGGCGCCGCGCTTGGTTTGGCCGCCGCCTTGATTTTGCCGCTTGACTCTTTGCAGGGGGCGGCCGCTCTTTCCTTTATTACGGACATCATAGTTCGCATTGGCCGCTACACGCTTTTGCCGCTTTTGTTTTTTTCCGGCATTATGGCCGTGGTCAGAATGCGCGAGGACGGCTTGATCGCCCGCGCCTCCATTTGGACTTTTGGAACGATCGCGCTTTCGTCCCTTTTGCTTACCGCGCTTGGATTCATTTCAATCGTAATCGTAAGGCTTCCCCGCATTCCAATCACAACCGAGCGCGCGGCCGAACTTTCGACGCTCAACCTAAAAGAATTCTGCAGAATGATTTTTCCCAACTCCGCCTTTGAGTCTTTGACCCAGGGCTCTTTCTTGCTTCCCGCTTTCTTCTTTGCCGTCATCATCGGAATCGGCTGCTGCATGGAACATTCCAACATCAAGCCGGTTCTTTCTTTGGCCGACGCGCTTAGCGAATTGTTCTACAACGTGACAGTGATTTTTACGGAACTTTTTTCGGCCGGAATCGTCTTTGTAATGTGCAGCTGGGCCATCCAGTTCCGCGATGTTTTAAAGAGCGGAGTCTTCACTCCCTTGATCATTATGCTGGCGATTGACTTTGTGATTTTGGTCGGCGTGATTTATCCGCTTATCGTAGTTTCGGTTTGCCGCAACGGAAAGCCCTTAAAGGTTTTGCGCGCTTCTATAGCTCCATTCTTGGTGGCTTTCCTCTCTGGCGACACAAACTTGGCGCTTCCTGTAGAAACTCGCCTTGGAAAAGAAATGCTTGGAATCCGCCAAAGAGTCAACGGCTTTGCGTTTCCGCTCTTTTCAATCTTTGCGCGCGGCGGAACGGCATTGGTTTCGATCATCAGCTTTGTCGTGATTTGGCGCTCTTACTCAACCTTGAACATCGAATTCTTTGACATGCTTGCGATTTCAATGACGGCATTTTTGCTTTCGTTTGTGATGGGAAACCTTCCCGTCGGCGGAACCTTTGTAACCCTCACAATTTTGTGCTCGATTTTTGGACGCGGAATGGAAACCGGCTACTTGCTCTTAAAGCCGGCCGCCGTAATCATCGGCTCCTTCTCTGCGCTTTTTGACGCGGCGACGGTAATGTTCGGCTCGTACATTGTGGCCAACAATACGCGCACGATTGAACGCCACCGCGCCTAGGACTGGTCAAGGCACGCAATAAAAAAAGCCGCGGTTTTCCGCGGCTTTTTTTATTAGCTAATTTCTTCCGGGTCGTCGCTCTTTTGCGGAGCGTTGTCCCTAAAGTACTGTTTGTTTCTGTCCAAGAAAGCGTATGAAGAAACCGGCTTTCCAAAGAAGAAGCCCTGGAACTTGTCCGGCTTGAGCTTTGAAAGAATTTCGATGTCGTTTTCTGACTCGATGCCTTCAAGACAAACTTTCATTCCCAAGTCGTGGGCCATGTTGATGATGTGCTCAATTACGCGCCTTTCGCTGTCGCCGTCCTTTCCCTTTACAGCTTTTTGAACGAAAGAGTAGTCCAACTTTAGCGTGTTGGCGTGCAAGTTTTGGATGTAGCGCAAGTTTGAGTAGCCTGTTCCAAAATCGTCAATGTCGATGTTGATCTTAAGCTTGTGCAATTCGTCAAAAAGGCGCTGCAGCTCGTCGTGGTCGATGTAGCCGCTTTCGGTGATTTCAAGCGTGATGTTTTCCGGCTTTACCTTTGTCTTTTCCAAAGCGCACTCTACGTCAAAGAGGATGTCGCTTCGTTCAAGCTGAACGTAAGAAAGGTTTACGCTCATATGGAAGTTCTTGTCAAACTGGTTCCAAATGTGGCACTGGTTAAAGGCTTTCATCAAAATCCATCGGCCGACGGGCGCCATAAGGCCGGTCTCTTCCAAAACAGGAATGACTTGGTCGGCGGGAAGCTTTTCTGAATTGGGCGGTCCCCAGCGCAAAAGGGCTTCGGCTCCGATTACGTGAACTTTTTGGCCGCCGGTCTTGGGATCGAATTCCGTCGCGTCGATGACTGGCTGGTAGTAAATCTCAAAGCCCCTAAAGTTGGCCTTTACTGAATCGCGGAGCTTTTCGTGCAAGTCCAAGCGGTTTATGTGCTTTGAGTATTCTGAATTGTTAAAGAAGTACAAGTTGTTCTTTCCGCATTTCTTTCCCATTGAGAGAGAGAAGTCCGCCTTTTTCACCAAGTCCTTGAGATCGCTCATGTCGTTGATAAAGGCTACGATTCCTGCGGAAATTGTAAAGACTACGGAATAGTCCAAGTCAAATTCGATGTCGCCGATGCGGCGCTTTAGGCTTTGGTAAATGCCCTGCGCGTCGGTCGCCGTTCCGCCTCCGATGTTAAGCAAGGCGATTTTGTTTCCGCTGATTCTGTATGCGCGGGTCTGGTCTTTTTGGGCGTCAATGCAGGCTTTGGCCACGATGTTGAAAATGTTGTCTCCGACTTCAAGGCCAAAGTTGGCGTTGATGTGCTCCAAACCTTCGATGCGGATGGCCAAGATAAAGCCGGAAACGCTTCCCTGCTTGCGGCGGATCTCGTTGTAGTCGTGAATCATTTGAGGTTCCAGCGGGAGGCCCGTGATGTCGTCGTGGCGGCTGGACTTAAGGCAAATCGTTCCCGTCAAAAGAGACTGTCCGTTGGGAAGCGAAACGCGCTTTGCCCTAAACGAAATTGGAATGTAAGTGTTTGACGGAGACTTCATTCTGCATTCAAGAATAAAGTCGTGGCTGCTGCCTTTTCTTATTTGCTCCACGCAGTCGTTGAAAATCTCAATGTCGTCTTCGTGAACGATAGAGGCCAAGGTTTTTGTGGCGTTTGGAAAGTTTGCCGACGGAACCTGAATGAATTTGGCGCAGTCTTCGCTTATCGAGCAAGTGTCTTCTTTGAGGTCAATTAGAAAAATAAAGTCGTTCAAGCCCGAGTTCTTGACCGAAGCCGAAAACGTCTTGGGCTTAAAAATATTAGTTTTGTTCTCTTCCATAACTTTTATAATTGTTGATTATTATATCGTATAATCGGCATAAAAACAATCCATTTTTGCAAAAAAAATGCATTTTTTTGCAAAAATCGAAAAAAGCCGGGATTTTGTTTACAAAACGGCGTTTTTGGGTTAAAATACAAGGATATAGGTCTTAAATGAAGGTTTGGGAACGATTTTTTCTAACAGGCGAAAAAGGACTCTTTGAAAAGAACAGAGAAGCCGTCAACGAGTATTTGACCGCTGTCGTTCAAGCCGTGGACATAATATTCCTTTTCCTTATGGGCGTAATGACCTGCGTTTCGTATGGTTTCAACTACAACATTATGTTCAAGGCCGTTTATTCGTCCTTTTTGGCGGGAGCGCTCCTGTTTTTCGCTTTTTTAAGGATTTTTAAGCGATTTATTAAGCGGCATCCGCTTTTTTTCATATATTTCTTCTTTTTTTGCTTTTTGGTCTTTACGGTTTTGGCAAATTTTGCCGCGGACAATCCTCAGGACTACGTTTCGTCTGTTTGCGCGATTTTCATCATTCCGCTGGTTATTTTGGACAGAACGCTTAGAGTGAACATTTTTGTGTCGATTGCCCTGGTTGCCTGCCTTGTTTTGTCGTATTTTTACAAGGGCCCCAGTTATATGGCTCGCGATTCCGTAAACCTTTGCATGTATTATTTGGCCGGAATGGCTCTTGGCCGCAGCGTCCGCCTAAGCCGCTTGCGGGGCTACGACACCGAGCGCATTTTGACGGTGGAACGCAACACTGACTCCCTTACAAAGCTTGCCAACCGCCGAAAGCTCTTTGAATACCTTCGCCGCGGCGACCAAAACGTTTTGATGCGGCCCACCGGAATGTTCATGATCGACATCGACAAGTTCAAGCAGTACAACGACCATTACGGCCACCGCGCGGGCGACATTTGCCTGGGCCTTGTCGGAAAGTGCTTTGCCGAATACGGCGAAAAGAACAAGATGAAATTTTTCCGCTACGGCGGAGAGGAATTCTGCGGCCTTTGCTGGACAAAGGATTACATGGAATTGGCCTCTTGCGCCGAAGGCCTTTTGCAGGCGGTCCGCGACCTTAGAATTCTGTTTAACATCGACGGAACGGCCAGCGGAGTCGTAACGATAAGCATCGGCTACGCCTATTTTGACCGCGACAAAGAAGACTACAATTTTGAGACGATGATAAAAATCGCCGACTCCGCCCTTTACAGCGCCAAATCGCACGGCCGCAATTGCGCCCGCGGAAGTTGACGCTTGCGCGAAAATGCAATATCTTATAAGGCATGAAGAACAAGAATTTATTGATTGCAGTCGCCGCGATTGTTGTCGTGGCTTTGGGCGTTTACCGCTTTTTTGTCGGTAACTACAACACAATTGTAACATACGACGAAAACGTAGAGGCGCAATGGGCCCAGGTTCAAAACCAGTACCAGCGCCGCCAGGACTTGATTCCCAACCTTGTGGCCACCGTTCAAGGCTATGCCCACCACGAGCAGGAAACTTTTGTTCAGGTAACCCAGGCTCGCGCGGCCGCAGAATCTTTTGCCGGCGCCGGCGTTCCCAAGAACGCTCAGGAAATGGAAAACTTCCAGGCAGCCCAAAACTCTTTGACAGCCGGCGTTCACAGCCTTTTGGCCGTTGCCGAAAACTACCCGGAATTAAAGGCCAACGAAAATTTCTTGGCTTTGCAAGACCAGCTTGAAGGAACCGAAAACCGCATCGCCGTAGCCCGCCAGGACTACAACAAGGCGGTTCAAGTTTACAACACCTTTATCAGAAAGTTCCCGCAGAGTGTAGTGGCCAACCAACACGGCTTTGAAAAGAGGCCGCAGTTTGCCGCCAGTCAGGAAGCGCAGACCGCTCCTAAGGTTGAGTTCTAGTGAACTCTAAGACGCTTGTAAAAAAATTCAACTTATCAAAAGAAGCCTTGGAGCGCGTAAGCCAATGCATTAAAAAGGCCGAAAGCAAAACATCCGGCGAAATTGTGTTGGCTGTCGCCGCCGAAAGCGACGACTATTCCGTTTGGGAGCTTTTTGCCGCTTTGGCGCTTTCCTTGGCTTCTACAATTGTTATGATGCCGTTTGCGGACCAGATCCGGAACTTTTACGATTCGTTCAACTGGGCCGCTCCGGAATGGTATCTTCCCGCGATTTACACGTTCACAAGCTTTTCGTTGGTTCTTTTGTTTTTTGGCTTGATCAACTTGATTCCAGCCTTGGACCGGCTCGTAATTCCAAAAGCCCTTAAGAAGCGGCTTGTAAGCCAAAGGGCCCTGCGCGCTTTTTGCGAGCTTGGAGTTTACGCCACAAGGGAAAGAACCGGCATTTTGATTTACGTTTCGTTTTTGGAAAAGCAAGCGCGCGTTTTGGCCGACGAAGGCATCGCAAAAAAAATCGGCCCGGACTTGTGGAGTTTGATTGTCAACGGTCTTGCCGAAGAAATCGGAAAGAAGAACGTTGAAGGCGCCTTTTGCGAGGCCGTTGAAAAGTGCGGCGATCTTTTGGCGCAATACTTTCCCGCTGACAAGGACGACAATCCCGACGAGCTTGATGATGGAGTTGTGATTCTAGAACGATGAAAAAATTTGCATTCTTTCTTTTTGCGGCGCTTGCCCTTTGCGCTTCCAATCTTTTTTCGCTAGATGTTCCGGAACTTACGGGGCCGGTGATGGACACCGCGGGCCTTATGTCGCAAAGCCGCCGCCAAGAATTGGAAGAATACCTTTTGCAAGTTGACCAAAACTCAACGGCGCAAATCGCCGTTCTTACCGTTCAATCTTTGGAAGGCGAATCCCTTGAAGAGTACGCGATAAAAGTGGCCCGCGAATGGGAGCTGGGCGAAAGCGAGGACAACAAGGGCGTTTTGCTTTTGGTCGCCTACAAAGAAAAAAAAATCCGCATAGAAGTAGGCTACGGCGCCGAGGCGGATCTTACCGACGCCAAATGCGGAATGATCATTAGAAATGTAATCGCTCCCGAATTCCAAAAAGACAATTATTCAGGCGGAATCGTTCAAGGCGCCAAAGCAATCGCAGGAGTTGTGGCGCGCGACGCTGAAGGAAAAAAGATTGACATTGACGACGATGACGACGATATGTTTGCCGCTATCGTAATGCTTATTTTTTGGACCTTATGGTTCATAATGTTTTCGGGCGGCTTGGCCACAAAGTTCAGCGCCCTTAGTTGGCTGCCTTGGGCTTCTTGGTTCATCAGGCATCAGAAAAAGGGCGGCGGTAGCGACGACTTTTTCTTTGGCGGTTCCGACTTCGGAGGCGGCTCAAGCGGCGGCTTTGGAGGCGGAGGCTTTAGCGGAGGAGGCGGCGGCTTTGGAGGCGGAGGAGCCTCAGGAGGCTGGTAAGCGGCACAAAAAACGGCGGCAAACCAAAAATTGTTTGCTAGCCGCATAAGCGGCAACATTTGCGCTCGTGCCCAAACTCGCGCAAACAGCCGTATTGTTTTAGGAGCGATTATGCGTCAGATTATTTCAAGTTTGCTTGAAACGGACATGTACAAGTTCAGCATGGGACAGGCGATATTCCACCAGTTCCCCAGCTATATGACTATGTGGGACTTTAAGTGCCGCAACAAGGACGTAAAGTTCACCCATGAAATGGTTGAAGAAATCCGCAGCCAAATAAAAGCTTACTGCGCGCTTTCGTTTAACGAGGACGAGCTGGCTTATCTTAAAAGCATAGAATGGATTAAGCGCGACTACGTTGACTACTTGCGCTTGTGGCATCCGCGCTTTGAGGAATTTTCAATCCGCGAGACGAATGATGGCTGCGGCCTTGAAATTGAAACCTTTGGAACTTGGGCCAACACTTCCTTTTACGAAATCCCCACTTTGGCGATCGTCAACGAAGTTTACTTTAGGATGGCCCACGATTACGACGGCCTTCTAAAAAGCTTTAAGGAGCGCGCCGACAAAAAAGTCCAGGCTTTGGTTGACGGAACGTGGAACATCGGCGGCTTTTCGGAATTTGGCTTGCGCCGCCGTCTTAGCGCCGAAGCGCAGGAATACGCGATCCAAAAAATCATCGACGAGCAAAAAAAGTCCGGCTTTAAGGACTCCTTCTTTGTGGGAACAAGCAACGTTCTCCTTGCAAAAAATATGGGCGTAAAGCCAATCGGAACTATGGCCCACGAGTTTGTTCAATGCGTAGGCCAGGGCGACCGAAAGCACAATCCCGCCTACTCAAACTGGTTTATGCTTGAGGCTTGGGTCAAGGAATACGGCGTTCTTAACGGAATCGCCCTTACCGACACCGTGGGCACCGACGTCTTTTTGCGCGACTTTAGAAAAACCTACGCCACGCTCTTTAGCGGCGTGCGCCACGATTCCGGCGACCCCTACATGTGGGGCCAAAAGCTTATCGACCACTACAAGTCTTTGGGAATCGACCCGATGACCAAGTCCCTTATGTTCAGCGACAGCCTAGACTTTGAGCGGGCGTCCGCGATTTACAAGCATTTTAAGGACAAGGCCCGCGTGGCTTTTGGAATCGGAACTTACATCGCCAACGATACAAATGTAGAGCCTTTGAACATCGTTATGAAAGTCACCGAATGCAACGACGGCCCCGTCGCCAAGCTTTCGGACGTAGAAGGCAAGAACATGTGCAAGGACCCGGCCTACATCGACTACCTTACGCGAGCCATCAAATGGCGCCTTGAGCACGCCGAAATGTAAAAAACAAAAACGCGGCGCAAAAAAGATACAGCCTGCTCCCAGCGGCTGCGCGGCTTTCGAAACCGCTCGATATCGTCGCTACACGCATTTTGCGCCATGAAACTATATTCGTCTGCCGCTTTTCGCGGCAGGCGCAAAATGAGTGTTTTCGCAAGCCGCTTATCCGCTTCGCGCAACCTACCATTTCATGCCGCGTTTTTGTTTTTTCCTATTTTAAATCCTGCCGCTTTTTGCGGCAGGATTGGAAATCACTAAAATGAATCGGAGGAAACTGGAACGCGTAAGGCGAAGGCGGATGGCCGCTCGTTCTGAGGCTGCCAATTTCGCGGAGCGAAATTGTTGTATGCTTCCAAACAGCCTCTGTCACGAGAAAGGCCATTCGATTCGCCTGAGAGCGTTCCAGTTTACATCCATAATCCAGCTTTTAAAGAATTCTCTAAATTCTGCCGAAAATAAAAGGATAGGGGTAATAGTCCCTTTGCGCGCATATATAGAACAAACGCGCGAAATTCGGTATAATTGTATAGTTTAAAATAGGGGTATATTTTGGCAGAAGAAAACGAGAATAAGGAAAAACCGGAAAAAAATCTGACGGTAAAATTTCCGATCGGCGTCAAATTGGTGCTGATTATTTCATTTTTGATTATCATTTCTCTTGGTTCGATCACTTACTTGGTAAACTTCTTTGTAAGCGACGATGTTCGAATCACCGCGGAAAACACAAACTTTGACGCCAACTCAAGATCTGCCTCTGTCGTCAAAAATACGATCTCCCAAATACGCTCCAACGCCCTTTTGCTTTTGGATGTAATCGCAAACTCAAACGGCTCGGAATACATCACCCGCAGTTCGTCTTCGCTTTACTTTGACCGAAACCCCGACACTGCGGCGATCGTTCTTTTGTCCAAAGAAAATTTTAAGCGCGGCGATTACGACTTGCGTTTGGTCAACAACAAATTTTTCGCGCAAAACGAATTGGACGAAGACCAAATCGAAGTCTTTATTTCTACCGAGCGCGAAACGATCGAAAGTTCATTTGGCCGCGAGGTCACGATTCTAAACGCTACGCCATTCTTTAACTACGGAACGATAGCCTTGCTTCTTCCGTGGAACGGATTGGGTCGCGACGACGCGGTTGTAATCATCACGTCCACCGATTCTTTGAACTCGTCTTTTGGCGGAGGATCGGCCAGCACTTCTTTTGTAATCAACAACCGCGGCGACGTTTTGATTCACCCGGACTTTGAGACGATGCGCCTTAACGCAAACTTTTCAGATTCGCCGCTGATCATTCAAATGCGCAAGAACAACGACGAAAACCGCCAGATTCTTTACAAGGACGCTGACGGAAAAGAATATTTTGGCGCCTACCAAAAATTGGAGTTGGGCGATTTGGGCGTTCTGACAACCGTTCAGTCTGAATTGATTTTTGAAAACGTCCGCGCGACGACAAAGCGAAACATTTACCTTACGTTGGCGGTTTTGTTTGTGTCGGTAATTTTGGTTTGGTTCTGGTCTTTGTCTTTGAGCCGCCCTCTAAAAAAATTGACAGGCGCCAGCGTTCAAATCGAGGCGGGCGACTACGACGTTAAGCTTAAGCCGCGCGGCCACGACGAAATTGGCGTTCTTACGCAATCATTTGGAAGAATGAGCGCCGGTCTTGCCGAACGCGAAAGATTGAAGGATACCTTTGGCCGCTTTATCAACAAGGACATCGCCGAAAAAGCGGCGCGCGGCGAATTGGCTTTGGGCGGCGAAACAAAAACTTGCACGGTTTTCTTTAGCGACATCCGTTCCTTTACCGCCATCAGCGAAAAGCTTGAGCCGTTTGAAGTTGTAGAATTCTTGAACCAATACATGACGCGCATGGTTGCGTGCGTAAACCAAACAAGAGGCGTCGTAGACAAATTTATCGGCGACGCGGTAATGGCCGTTTGGGGCGCTCCTGTCACCAGCGGAGACCCTGCGGTTGACGCTCTGCGTTGCGTTCGCGCCGCGCTTATGATGCGCGCTTCTTTGCGCGAGTTCAACAAAGACCGAGGCGGAGTCAAAAAGCCGATCATCAGAATCGGTTGCGGCATCAACACCGGACCCGTAATTGCCGGACAGATAGGTTCAAACGAAAGAATGGAATACACGGTAATCGGCGACACGGTAAACTTTGCTTCAAGAACCGAGTCGCTTAACAAGCCGCTCCACACAGACATTCTGTTGACGGAGAACACTTACGAATTGATAAAAGACTACGTGCTTGTGGAACAAATGCCTTCCGTAACCGTAAAGGGAAAGGAAAAGCCGGTCCACATGTACGCGGTTATAAATATGCCCTTTGCGGAAGACATTCCGGGAGCGGGCAAAGATGGGCCAAAGACAATGGCGGAGGTTCGCGACTTGTTGGGAATCGACGCTCCTGATTTGGCGACGGTAAACTTGGATGAAGAAGAAAAGAAATACAAGATCCAAAAGTAGCTTGTCTATTTTTTTGACATTTATATTTCTTCTCGTATGCATTAGCGGCGCGGCTTGGAGCATAAAGAAATTTTATGAAAGCCTTAACTCTTCGTTGACAAAGCTTAACGAAAAGCCAATCGCCACAATTACGTTCAAGCATAGAACCGCCCAGCGAAAATTTGAAGAGCGAATGATATGGGACCGCTTGCGCCAACATTCTCCGATTTACAACGGAGACACAATCCGCACGGCGCTCGCTTCCGAAGCGACGATTTACTTTGAGGACGGAAACGTAATGGACTTGGGAGAAAACACTATGGCCCAAGTCTTCTACCACGACGGACAAGTCGAGATGAGCGTTTCTGGCGGAAGCTTCTCGGTAAACTCAAGCGGCTCTAAAAACGGAGCGGTTGTAAGCGCCGGAAATTCAAGCGTTATTGTAAGCGCGGGGTCATCGATTGGCGCCAGCGTTTCTGACGAAAGCGGAACAAGCTTTAAGGTCGTTGACGGAAACGTAGTCTTTACCGACGAAAACGGTTTGGCGCGCGCGATGGAAAAGGGCCAGGCGATCGCGCTTGACGCTTCGGGCGACGAGCAAATCATTCCGATAATCACAGTCTTTTCTCCCGCTCCCAACGCAAAAGTTTTGGACTTTGGCGGAAGCGGCGCGCCCGTTGACTTTAAGTGGACCGCGCAAAATTTGAGCGAGGACGACAGCCTTGTTTTGCAAACCTCGCGCGAAAAAGACTTTAGCCATATCGAGCGAACTATTGACTTGAGCGGAATGACCGAGGTTTCCGTCAACTTTGAAGAAGGCTCGTCTTATTGGAGAATCTACGCAAAGAACGCCGGCGTTGACTATAGCGCCGCTTCAAAGGTAAAGGTTTTTGCCGCTCCGCCGCCTCAGCTTATCGCGCCGGAAAGCCGCTCGGTCTACACCTACAAGTCAAAGCTTCCTGACGTTCGCTTTTCTTGGAACGCAAACGAATTGGTCACAGCCTTTGACTTGCTTGTCGCGGACAATCCGCAAATGGAAAATCCGATTGTGGAGCAAAGAACCACAACGCCGTCAAGCATCGTTTCCACTCTTGGAGCCGGAACTTGGTATTGGCGCGTAACGCCTTATTACACATTGAACAAAATTGGTTTGACCGAACCCAGCGAAGTCCGCGCCTTTACGATCAACCAACGAAATAAAATTCTTCCGCCCGAATTGATTTTGCCCGCCGCCGACGATAACGTCAACACGGCCTTAAAGGACATGATCAATTTTTCTTGGAAGAACAGCCCAGAAGCCGTCGGCTATGAAATCGCGATTTCGGCCGATCCAAAATGCTTGGACAATATGATTGTCCAAAAAACAAAGTCAAACTTCTTTATCGTAAAGCCGTCAGAAAGCCGAATGGAAGAAGGAACTTGGTATTGGCGCGTCATCCAGTTTGACGCGGAAGGCGACATTTCCGACCAATCGGAAATTAGAAAGTTTACGACAAGCCAAGTTAAGTTTGAGCAGCGCGCGCTTTATCCGCCGGACAACTTTGCGGTCACGGACACTAACTTGGCGGAGCTTAGGTTTACCTGGAAGTCAAATATCCCCGGCGACAACCGTTTCCAAATCGCGCGCGACAAGGGTTTTGCCAACTTGGTCGTGAACGAAATCGACAACGAAAAATACTATCAAGGCCCGCAGCTGACTGGAGGCGACTATTACTGGAGAATCAGCTCCGCCACATCGCCCGCCCAATACTCAACCCCGCCGCGCGCGTTTAAGGTTGTAAGCCAATTGACGGCGCCGGCTTTGATCGCTCCGCAAGACCAAGACACTCTTACGATTTACGGCGAGTCCGCTACGCGCTTTAGCTGGAAGCCTGTGTCCGGCGCCGACTTGTACCAATTCTGCTTGTACTCAACCGAAAACAAAAACGAATTTATTGTTTCGGAATATGTAAGGCAAGCGTCGATGATGATTGACATGGCAAAGTACGCCAACGGCTCTTACGGTTGGTCGGTCCAAGCGCTTGCCGAAGAAACGCCTTACTCGTCGCGCCGCTTTAGTCCGATGGCCGACAGCGAATTTAGAATCGTTCAATTGCGCCGCGCGATTTTGGAATACCCGGCTGACGGCGCGATGATCGACGGAATTAGGGCGCTTGCCAACCCGGAGACTGTCCGCTGGTCATGCGAGCAAGAGCTTAAGCAAAGCGTGTTCACTCTTAGCAAGAATCCCAACGGATACTCAAATCCGATTGTTTCGATTAACAATCCGGAAAAGAGCATAAAGCTTCCGCGCCTGGAACCCGGCGTTTACTATTGGACAATCCGCGCCACAAATTCTTCTGGCGCCAATTCTACCGCCGCAAAGCCGCGGTCGTTTACGGTTGGAAGAATTCTTAACTTGGCAGCTCCAAGAATTACAAGCCCGGCCGCTGGCAGAGTTTACGGTCCGGCGCAAATCCGCGTGTCTAGGAAAATTGACTTTGTCTGGAACCCGGTTCCGTTGGCCACAAACTATACAATTACAATTCGAAACGACCGCGGCGAAGTTTTGGTCAGCAAGACGCTTAAAGAAACCCGCTTTACGATTCCGGATATGGCGGAACTTAAGCGCGGCCGCTTTACATACACGGTTCAGGCCAGCCAGCTTTTGCCGGACGGAACGCTTGCGCGCCGAAGCGACATAAGCTCAAGCGCGTTTACGATTGACTTGCCGCTTGCGGGCGACATCATCATCGACGATACGGGAGTGCTTTATGGCAAGTAAGTTCTTCCGTCTTGTGGCGCTGTTGATGATTTTTGTTTCCTCATTTTCGTTCGCCGCAAAGAACAAAAAGAACAAGTACTCTATAAAGACTTCGGATGGCGGAGTCATCGCCGAAGGAAGGCTTAAGCAAAACGAGCTGGAAGTTCCGGCGCCCGATTCTAGTCTTGCCAACGAGCCCGCGCCGGCCGACAGTCCCAGTCTTGCCAACGATCCAGAGCCGGCGGCGGAAGAGGCCGCGCCGGTTGAAGAGGCGCCGGCGGAAGTTGTCCGCGAAACCGAAGACCACAAGGAGTCGCGCTACGAAATTTCTGCGATCGAAGAGCCCGCGGCAGGCCTTAACTACTACATCACCAAAGACGAGAACAACCAGTACAGCTTTGTCCAAAAGTTAAGCTGGAACAAAATCAACGACATAAAAAATTACCGCATTACAATCGAACGCTCGACCGACGCGGGATGGGTTCAGGTTATGGAAAAAGACTTGACCGAAAACCGCATCGAAGTTTCGTTGGAAGCCGGCCAATACCGCTTTCAAGTCTGCGTCATAAACTTGTTTGACCAAATAGAAAAATCTTCCAGCTGGAGAAACTTTGAAGTATTAAAGGCGCTGCAGCCAAAAATCGAAAACTTGCAAACCGACTCGATGTACCTTAGCTCTAAAAAAGCGGACGGAATCTTTACCCTCAACGGAAGCAACCTAAACGAGCATACGATTTTTACGATGGAAAAGAAAGACGTTGAGCCGCCAAAAATTCTTCACGGAAGAGTTCTAAGCCTTAGCGAGGACGGAAAGAGCGCGCAAGTTCAGTTTGACATAAACGACATTGACGAAGGCAAGTACGAAATCTACGCGCAAAATCCCGGCGGCCTTAGCGTAATTTCAAAGACCCTGCACATAAAGAACAAGAAGGACAAAAAGTGGCGCCTTACGGTCGGCGGCGGATATTCATTCGCGCTTGCCCTTAGCAAAAACCAGCTTACCAAATACACGCAAAAGCAAGCGTTTCCTCTAACAGGAACGGCAAAAATCGCCATCATTCCTATTTGGACAAAAATCGGCGACTTTGGCTTTAGCGCCATCGGAAATTATTCTTTTATGATTCCGACCAACAGCCGCACCTACAAGCTTACTGGAAACTTGGCCACGGCCTTGGGCTGTTTGACCTACCAAAAATACTTGATGCCCAAAAAGCTTCTTATCGACGTTCACGCCGGAGCCGGAATGGCAAGCATTTTTGGCCTTTCGTTTGAGAACAAATACACCGGCCAAAAAAGCCCCACGTTGAACAGCGTTGGGCTTGCCTTTGGCGGCGGTTTGGGTTTACAATATCATTTTGCAAAGCATTTGTATGCAGAAGTTGCCGGCGATTTTGTTTTTTGTAAATTCCAAGACATGAGTTTTGGAATGATTTATCCTTCTGCAAGTTTTGGAGGAAGGTTTTGATTAGAGAGAGAGCGAACCGCCTTGCAAAATTCATTTCCTCTTGCATGACAACGGCTTTGGCCGCGTTTGCGGCGCTGGCTTGTTTCTCTTGCTCAAATTTTGAGGAAGGAGCCTTCCTAAAAAAATACGGCGACATCGCTTCCGTTACGAGCATTTATCCAAGCCGAGGCTTGATTTCCGAAGGCGGCCGTTTGTACACGGACGACACCGACGAGCTTGTAATAGACTATTACGTTGACAATCCCGGCCACGATGAATTTGAATGCTCCCTTAGCGTTCCGGGCGTGACAAACTTGTTGTCTGAGGGAATCTCAGTCACAAGCGACAACCTAAACAGAATTACAGTCACTTATTCCCAGGCTTTCCTTGCAAGCCGAAACGTTGACACCGGTGGAACGGGAGACGTTTCGCCATATGTTTCTATTGTAAGAAAGAGCGACAATTACGCGCAGTGCTACGACAACCGCGCCTTGTATTGCAACACCAGGCCGCCCGCGGCCAGCGCGCTTAGCCAGCTTTACAGCGACACAACTGTTGACCCGCCGATAAACGAACGCCTTGTGGTTTGCTTTAGCGTCGCTACAATTCCAACCGACGTTTATTTGCTTAGAGTCGTTGACAAGCGCAGCGGAACCGTACACTCATATGACGTTTCTGGCGGAACGATAGCCAACCAAACTTCCAACGGTTGGGACTTGACTTCCACCGCTCCCGGAACTTTGGAACCGACTTATGACGACGGCCCGGCGTTCACTCCAACGGGACCGGCTTATTACATCGCCACCGACGTTCAAAATTTAAAGAGCAGGACTCCCTTTGACATTGAATTGACTTTTTATGACAGGGGCGGCTTGTCCGCAACGACCACAACAGTTTCGCACGGAAGAAAGCTTGCAACTCCGACTTGCAACATTGCGACTGGAACGCCAACATTGTGGAACACCTTTGACCAGCCCTACGTTGACTTTATAATCTACGCTCCGTCAAACTGCAGCGACGCCACTTTGCATTTTGCGATAGAAGACGACGCCGGAAATCCTGTGGCCGACATTAACGGAAACGTTTCGACCGTGACCGGCGCGGCGACGTTCAGGCTGTATCCAGAGGTAGACGGATCTGTCCAAACTTATACAGTATCGCAAGCTTACGCCACAAAAGCCGGCTGGATTGATTCCAACAATGCGGCAAGTACGATTGGCGTTAACGGCGACCTTAACGTCGAAGGAAAGATGCTTGACGCTGTCACTTACTCGCCGACGCCCGGAGCGTCATGCCCGCAAGAGGCTGAAGTTACGATCACAAGCCCGCAAGGCGCGGACATTACTTGGTCTTACGGAACACATGCGCCGGAAACTGGCCCAAGTCCTATAAAATTTGTCCTTGAGGCGGCGGGCAATTATACATTTGGAGCCGCTCCTTATAAGGATTACTACCAGACTCCTGGCGTAACTAACGCCTCATACAGCGTCGCCGCCACCGTGGTTTATGTTGCAAGCGACGGCCACGGCCCCGGCGACACGCCTGCCGGCGACGGAACAAAAGACCATCCGTTTAAGACATTCAGTCAAGCCAAGTATTTGTTGGATAATGCGGGAACGCCAGACAACCAGCTTAACACGATTTACGTTCTTGACGACATGACTTCGATTGACGGTTTGAGCGACTTCAGCAACGGCTACTACAACATCGTAGGCTGCAAGGGCAAAACGCCCGGCAGCCCGGTCAATCTTGGCGTTAACGGCGGCGGAACCGTTCTTGCAGTTAACGGATCGGCTACGGTCACTTTGCGCGCGATAACCATTGCGGACCATACATACGCCGATAGCGGCGTAGTCAACGTTACAGGCGGAACCTTTATACTAAAAGACCACGTAAAGATTACAGGAAACGTGGACTCTGCAGGAAATGCCCATAACATTCAACTTGGATCTGGACAAAAGATAAATGTAGACACGGACGGCTTGGCCGGAACAAAGGTCGGCGTAAGCGTTATCGACGCTCCGACAGTTGGAACCCCAACCCTAATAACCACAGGCTATAAGGACAGCGCCAGCTCCGCGGACTTGCCTTTCGCTCACTTTGTAAGCGACGAAGGCTTCGCTTCTATGCTTTCAGAAGAAACGGCCACGCTTGGCGAAGCGGTCTTTGCGGCCGGCGGCGGAAGCATCGACATCGGTGACATTTACAGCGTAAGCTTTGAAGAGGACGCCGCAAGCAGCGTGGGAAGCTTGCATGTCTACAAGGCCGTCGCAACTTCTTCCGCTGGAACGACGGACATCACAAGCGAAATAACATCTTGGTCGATGAAGCTTTACTGCTTGAACAGCTACACAGGAACCACATTTGACAGCAACGTGGCCGACATGTTCGGCTTTGACGAAGCGACCTATGTTCTTAAGATAAACGCGGTTTACGGCGGAAACACATATTCAAGCGAAATCGAAATCAAGCATTTGGCAAGCGAATTCTCTACAAACGCGGCTACCCTTTACTCCGCTTCCGCCGACATGACCAACAACATTCACGCCAAGGTAGAGAACGTGGCCGGCGGCATTAAGTTTACTATTTCCAGACCGCACGAAACTTGGTACGAGCCCAGCGCGGGCGGCGGCTTTGGCGTCATTTTAATTTACAGGCAAGAAGTTGGCGGAGCGACATCGTTGCGCTGCGAGTACAGTCCTGATCCGTCGGCTACGACTGCGGAAGTGTTCTGGCCTCTTTGCGACGCAGGAACGCGCTATGTTTATGACGTTCAGATTGAGCCGATTAACCCCCGCTCTTACCGCGAGTACATAAGACACGAAATGGTTTCTATCACTCCCGATGACGGCGGTGGAGTGGAGACCATCACATATTCAGGCGGAACGTCGCTAAGCGTCACAGCAAGCTTTGTTTCGGAAAAGCCAAAGATTGTCATAACCGATCCGCCCATGTCGGCGACAGGCGATTCGCGCGTTGAAAGCTACCAAATGGAAGTCCATTACAACGCCGGCCAGGATTGGGGCCAGACCGACACCGAATGGATGACCTATTACATCTGCGCTCCGACAAGCCTTGTACACATAGACCCCTACGATGGAACGGGAACGGACTTTAGGACTATGCTTGCCAGCTATAGACACGACAGATTCTTTATTCAGGTAAAGTTTGTCTTTACGCTTGCCTCATGCCCCGGCCAAAAATGGGCGCACAAGGTTGTTGATTCAAATTGCGTTGTTGTTGGTCTGGCAGGAAGCGCGGCAATCCCAGCCGACTTTAAGAAAATCACGGCAGGCAGCTTTAAGCACGCCGCATCCGCAGGTGACACGGCTTACACGGTAACATTAACCAAAGACTTTTACATGTGCGAGCACGAGGTTACGCAAAAAGAATGGCAAGCCACGATGGGCAATACGCAGGCAGACCTTATAAGCGCGGTTAGCGGAGGATCCGACAATGGAACGGGAGACAACTACCCTGTCTACTATGTCAACTGGTACCACGCGATCGCCTACTGCTGCAAGCGCAGCGTTGCCGACCACCTTACTCCTTGCTACACTGTGAGCGGCGTGAATTGGGAAACGCTTGATTTTGCCAGCATTCCTACGTCAAGAGATTCCGCATGGGACGCCGCCAGCTACGACCCTGACGCCGACGGCTACCGCCTGCCAACAGAGGCGGAATGGGAATATGCCGCGCTGGGAGACTATAAGGACGACCCCAACTGGAACGGCTACGGCAACAGCTCTAACTCAAGCGCGGTTGTTTTTGCGGGCTACAATGGAAGCAACTCTATCGATGCCTACGCTTGGCACGACGGCAACGCCTCATATAAGACGCATGTGGTGAAGGATAAAGACCCAAACAGCTACAGCCTTTATGACATGAGCGGAAACGTGAGTGAGTGGTGCTGGGACTGGTATGGATCTTACGACAGCGCGGACGTTTCTGACCCATCCGGCGCTTCGTTCGGCTCTTACCGCATCAGCCGTGGCGGCAGTTGGTGCAGTGACGCCGACAGCTGTTCGGTTGCCTACCGGAACAACGACTCGCCGAACTACCGCTACGACTCCATGGGCTTCCGCGTGGTCCGCAACGCGCCGTAATTGTTGGCAAGGCCATAAGGTCGCGGCGCGAGGGCGCAGGTCGGCTTGCGGAAACACTCTGTTTGCGCCGACGCGCGCTTAGTTTGCGGGGGAGGGGTGGGCGATCAATTCCTTTTGCAGTTCTAGAACTTGCTCTAGGGGAAGGCCGACGCAGCGAGAAATAACTTCCGGCGCGATGCCTTCGTTAAGAAAGTTGCGCGCGTCTTCAATGGCTTTTTCTTGGCGGCCTTGTGCAAGCCCCTCTTCAGTGGCGGCTTCCATGTCCGAATTGTAGTCTCGAATGGCAGTGTCGCGGGAGAATTCCCTGAACCAATTGGACTCTTCCTCGCTCATCCTTTCTATTACTGCCTTGGCTTCCATGATTCCCCCTTCGCTGTCAGCGATTTTGTCAACATACTCAACCTTGCTTTCGTCGTCCACGTAAGAAAGGTACAAGCCCCATTTTTGCAGGGGCGTGAGCATTTCAACCGGGGTGCCGACAAGTTTTTTTATCGTTAGCAAGTCGATGAAAATCACGTTAAGCCTGTCCGCCAGCCCGTTGCCCTTTCCGTCGCGCATAGTATACCACGACATCTCGCTTTTGTCACCCTTTTTGTAATGGAAGTTGAGCACGGAAATTTGGTAAACCTTGGTAGCCTTCCACTTGCTGCCCTTTTTTGCGTTGTTGTTCAAAAGACGGACCGCATGGATTTCGCTCCTGACCGCGTAGTCGTACTTGCGTGCCTGTCCTTGCATCTCGATTGAAGCTTTCTCGCCGTCGTCGAATTTTACCGAAACGTCAAATGTCATTTGCATTTGGCTGGGCGCGTCAACCGGCGGCTCGTTTGCCGTAACAATTGCCTTTTTTATCGTCCTTCCCAAGACGCTGGACAAAAAGGACTTCAGCGCTATCTGCGAGCCTTCCGTCTCCTGCGTGAACATCGCCTTGAAGTTCCAGTCAAGGCGGGGGTTCAACAACGCTGTGGGCGACGGTCTCAGGGTTTTATTTTCGTTCATAGCGAACCTCCATTATTTTTTCACACATATAAGGTATAAATAGTTGTCAAGAATTTCGTTTATTTTCCAAAAAATTCGTAAAAATTTTGCCGCGAGGGCCGGCCGGCAGTCCTTCTCCTGCCCAACCGTTCCCAGTGAAAATTCCTAGACTTTTTGGCCATTTTGTGTTATTGCCAGTCGGCCGCGTGAGCGGCCACGTAAATATTACCACTAGCAAAAACACACGAAGTGTGTTATAATTTTAGCCAAATGCGCAAAAAATGACGATAATTATATAGAACAAAGGAAGAGTTTTTTTTGGCTAAAACAGGCTTGTTTAGGACAGTAAAAGCGTTCTCGTTTGCGGCTGCGATTGTGGCGGCGGGGCTTTTTGCGTCCGCGTCGCTTGCGTCTTGCAGCAACTTGGGCGGCGGCTACGGCGACTCCTCCGACAGCGCAAACTCTTCCGTTCTAATCGTAGGCGAATTGCCTGCTGGAATGGGGCGCGTTTGCGGAAAAATCCAAAACAAAAATGACAAGAGTTCCGCCTCAAAAACAGTGGCGCCGGACTCAGACACGCTTGAAACCCAAATAAACCATTACGAAATTTGCGCCTGGGGAACGCCGGACTCAGGAAGCCCCGTTCCAGAAAGCAGTCCGATAACTGGAACTGTAGACTCAAGCAATAATTTTTCAATCGACTTGCCTTTTGGAACGTGGATTTTGCGCGCGGACGCGGTCAACGCCGACGACAAAATTATCCTTTCCAAAAAATCAAATCCCATTCCGCTAAACGAAGACAGCCCTGTAATCTCGCAAAGTTTTAGACTGGAGTATTACAAAAATTCCGACGAGACCGGAAAGTTAAATTTGCCCATAGGCTTTGCCACGGGCCGCATCACGACGATTTCTTATTCGCTAAGCGCGCAAGCCGCCACGCCGGGCTTTCCAATTTCTGGAACGGTAGCCGCTCCAGCCGGCGGAACCTTTAATTTGGACGGAACGGCAGACACGGCCTTTGACTTGTTGCCTCCCGGAACCTATGACCTTGTCGTCGAGTTCCTTGACGCAAACGGAATTGTAGTCCGCCTTGACCAGTCCGTTCAGATTTACTCAAACCTTACCACAAACAAAATCAACGGAAGCGCTCCCTACGTAAATTCCAGCGGAGACGTAAACGTCTCAAGCGATGTAATACAAGAATACGAAAGCAGCTCGTACTATGTTGGCGGAACGGGAGCCAGCGACACAAACGCCGGAACGCAATACGACCCCTTCCTTACAATCCAAAAAGCGATGGCGCGCATCGACGCTTCGGCCTTGGCCTCGACAACAGAGTTTACGATTTACCTTTTGGGCAACGCCAACCTGGGCAACAACATCATCATTGACTCCGGCAAAAAAATCTCTATCGTTGGAACAAACGCCAGCGCAAAGTACACAGTCAACGGAGCGGATTCTTTTAGCGTCACGATGGGCGGAAGCTCGCTTAAATGCAAGAACGTAATCTTTAACAAAGTAAAAGACTTTGCCATAAGCGCCGGCCAGTCCGAATTTGCAAACTGCTCTATTACAAACGGAAAGTCAAGCGGCAACGGCGGCGGCCTTAATGTAACTGGAGCGGGAACAAAAGCCGTCTTAAAAAATTGCGTTGTAGCCGGTTGCAAGGCCGACAGCTTTGGCGGCGGAATCTATGTAGAAGGCCCGTCGTCCGGTTCGGTCGCGCAAGTCGAATTGACTGACTGCGTTGTCGGAGCGTCGTCTAGCTCTTGCGCTGACGGAACTTCAACCGCGTATTCAAACTTTGCTGCAAGCGGCGGCGGCGGCCTTGCGATTGCGGAAAACGGAAAGGCTGTTTTAACAAACACAAAAGTTTTGTACAACGCCACAAAAGACAATGCTGGCGGCGGAATTCGTTGCGCCTTTGGCGGCGTTTTGGAAATTACCGGCGGCCAAATAAACCACAACTACGCGGGCTATGGCGGCGGCGGCATTTACATTTATGGCCCTACCACGCAAGTTACGATAGATGGCTGCGCGATTGGAGAGCTAACCGCTGACGCCGCGCCAACTGGAATCGCAAATTGCGGAAACTACAGCGCGCGCGAAGGCGGCGGCGGAATACTTATATCGTCTGGCGTCCTTTCTACGACAAGCGGCTTTAGCGTCATAAAAAATTATAGTACCGCGCCTACTTCTGTCGGCACTGCCAGCGGCGGCGGCATCGCTACTAGCCCAAGTTCGGCAAATACGGCAAGCCTTACGCTTGTAAACACCAAGATAAGCTACAACGCTTCAACAAGCGCGGGCGGCGGCCTTTGCGCTAAAGAATATACAAAGCCCTTTAGCGTTACAGGCGGAGAATTCATTGGCAACAGCGCCAAAAACGGCGGCGGCCTTAGCCTTGACACGCTGAGCGGCGATAGCCCAACGCTTGACGGCGTTTTGATCCAGGGCAATGTCGCCACAGGAAACGGCGGCGGCATCCAAGTAACCAATGGAAAATATCTTACGATAAAAGGCTCCACCCTTATAAGCGGCAACAGCGCGGACAACGGCGGCGGCCTTTCCGCTTCGGGAAAAGTCACCTTTGAGGGCGGAACGATAAGCGGCAACACCGCCACTACATACGGCGCGGGCGTTTATATAAACAGTTCAACCCAAGCCTTTACGATGAAAGGCAACGCATATGTCGCCGACGACAACGACGTTTGGCTTGGAAAAGCTCACCAAAACAAGATAACCGTAGGCGGCGCCCTTACTTCTACAATATTGCCTGTCGCCACCATCACGCCCGAAGAATACGAGGCCGACACGCCTGTCCTTGCAGCCTCTGGCCTAACCGAAGAGCTGTGCGGCAAGTTTGCGCTTACCCAGCCGGCGGGCGTGGAGTTCCCCTGGACAATCGAGTACGATTCCACAAACGGCGGTGTGTTAAAGCACGAACGCAATGCCATTTATGTTGCCGCTTATCCAAGAGGCGACGACGACTCTGGCGACGGAACGATAGACCATCCCTTTGCTACAATAAAGGTTGCGTCAACAAAGTTTACCGACCCGACGCCCACTGGCGTTGTAGGCTATAATGCGGAGTTTAAGAACAAGATTTACGTTCTTACCGACATGACCTATAGTGCGGGCTTGGGCTCTAACGTCACCAGTTACTATGAAATAGTCGGCTGCATGGACGGCGTTCTTAACGACAACGTTACATTTACGTTCAACACGCCAGACGATTCGGGCCTTTATGTCGCTTACGGCCAAAAGATAAAGCTGACCCACATCGACATTACGCAAACTTCAACTGCTGCCAACCATTACGCGGCGATTCTTGTTGAGGACACTGCGGGTAGCGAATTGTGGATGGAAGATTCTTCTATCAAGAATATGTACGCCAACGGTTGCTCCGCCATCGCCGCAAAGAGCAACGTTCACTTAAAGAACGTGGAAATTTCCGGCAACAAAACCGTTCCCACCACAACAGGCAGCGTAGTGTTTGGCCCCGCCATAAATTCCACCACAGGCGCTGTCAGCATTCTTGGAAAGGTTACCATCCAAAACAACAAGATGGAAGTTGACGATTCCGGAACGACAGTTTACAAAGACATGAACGTTTGGATTGGCGACAACTCAGCGGCAACGCCGGTCTTTAACCCAATAGTTGTTGACGGCCTGATAACAGATAGCAAAATCGGCGTTACGCTTTATGACAATGGTCAAACATTTACAAGCTATTTTGGCAGCAAGGCTGGAAGCGGCGCGGACCCCGCCGACTACTTTACAAGCGACGAAGGCTGGACTGTAGTTGCAGTCGGCTCGGGCGCGACTACCCAGGCCAAGCTGCAAGCGCCGACTACGCTGTATGTTAAGGCTGGCGGAAGCGACATTATAGGAAACGGAACCGCGTTGAATCCCTACGCCACAATCCAAAGGGCGATTGACAGGATCAACGAACTTGACAATGCTAGCGCCGCTTACACGATTCAAGTCGTTAACACTTTGGCGGTCGTCCAGCACGCATCGGCGGACAGCGACCTTAAAGCGACTTCGCTTACCATTAAGGGATCCTCTACGTCAACTCCTGTTATTACAGGCGGACTGTCTGCCCAAGGAAATGCTATTCTTGAATTGTTGGACGTAACCGCCACCATTAATATCCAAGACCTTGACTTCTCAGGAGCAAGAAAATCACCAGCAGGCGGCGCCGCTATTAACGCGATTTCTTGCAGCGCAGTGAACATAACGGGATGCAAGTTTGAAAATTGCGTCTCCACCGCCACAACCGGCTTCGGCGGCGCCATTTATTGGGACGGCGGAACCTTAAACTTGTCTAACACTGACATTACAAGCTGCAGCGCTCCAAAAGGCGGCGCCATTTATGTAAAGAGCGGCAAAGTTGTAATGGACAGCGGAACGATAAGCGGCAACACTGCGACTACTGACGGCGGCGGCGTTTATGTTGACTCTAATGGAACCTTCATTATGAGCGGCGGAACAATCAGCGGCAACACCGCCACAAACGGCGCTGGCGGCGGCATTTGCAATGAAGGAATCACTTGCCTTTATGACGGCGCCACAATTGGAAACGCCAGCGCCAGCGGAACGGCGGAGTCAGCCACAGCCTGCTCTAACAAGGCCGGCACAAACGGCGGCGGAATTTACAACGGCAAAAAACTTGCGCTTGGCTACAAGGCTTGGGCTTCTACTGCTACCGCTCCCGCCGCGACCGACAAGGAGACATTGACAAAGGGCGTATACTACAACTACGCGGGAACTGGCGGCGGCATCTTTAACTTCAACACCGGAACGATATACATCGCCAGCGGCAACGTCAGCAAGAACTTGGCCTCGTCCACTTCGGAAGGCGGCGGCGGCATTTGCAACTACGGCTCCGGAGCAAAGCTGTATGTTACAGGCGGAACGATAGACTATAACAAAGCTCGCGATGGCGCCGGCGTCTATATGCACAACAGCACCTTTAATTTAAACGGCGGAACGATAGACCACAATACCGCCACGCATGACGCTGGCGGCGTTGGATTGACAGGCACAAGCAACTCTGCAAAATTTACTTTTGAAAGCGGAACGATATCAAACAACACGGCCGCGAATGACGCCGGCGGCGTAGGCGTTCTAAACGGAATCTTTACGATGTCCGGCGGAAGCGTAGAAGGCAACACTGCCGCTACTCACGGCGGCGGCGTTAGCGTTGTAAGCGGCGCAACCTTTACAATGTCCGCCGGCGCGATTAACAGCAACACTGCAGTCCAAGGCGGCGGAATTTACAATAACGGAACCACGCTCATTTACGGCGACGCGCAAATCGGCGCCAGCGGCAAAGCGAACAAAGCTAAAAAAGACACTACAGGCGGCACGGTCGTTGGCGGCGGCATTTACAACTATACTTCGGGCAAGCTTGGCCTTGGCTACAACGCTTGGACTGGCGCGACTCCAACAGCGCAAAGCTGGACGGGAAGCATCTCTTACAACACGGCGCGTGACGGCGGCGCCGGCGTTTGCAATGCCGGTACAATGTATATGCGTTATGGCACCATTGACCACAACTCCGCTCCAATGGGCGGCGGCCTTTATACAGCGACCTCGGTTAATATGCCCGGCGGAACGATTAGCTATAACCAAGCGACGACAGGCGGCGGCGGCGGAGTCTTTGCGGAAGGCGGAACGTTCACCCTTTCTGGCGGAACCATTACGCAAAACACGGCAAAAACCTTTGGCGGCGGTCTTAATCTTATGAACGCAGAGCTCAGCATGACAAGCGGAACAATCTCTTTGAACAAAGCCGCTATGGGCGCCGGTGTTTATCTTGACAATGGCGACGGAACGGCTGGCGCGACAGTATATAATTCAACCATGTCTGGTGGAACGATTACTAAGAATACAGGAGAAGCGGCTTCTGGTTCAAGTTCATTTGGCGGCGGCGTGTTTATTGGCAAAAACACTAAGTTTGCCATGAGCGGCGGCTCTGTTTCGGAAAACACGGCTGACTGCGGCGGCGCCGTTTATATAAGTTATGTCGAAGATACCGATAATCCAGGATCGTTTGTATTAGGCTATCTTGACTTAAGCGCAGACGCTTCTCTTCCTGGCGGAACGGCCAATAAAAACGACATTCAGATTTCAAACTCAATAACTATTTCCGACGCGCTTACCAATACTAATGTCGCGACGATATCTTCGGTATACAATGAATCAGGCATGTATACCGCCGGAACAGTCGTTTTGGAAGGCGCCGGGGCGTCGGCTCTGCCAACAGGCAGCAACACTAAATTTTCCGTCAAGCCCGACGCCAGCGCAAAATCATGGGGCATTGACGAAAGCGGCATTCTCGTAGAACTCCACTCCGGCAGCGGCACAATCGAAATCCTCACTGCAGACGGCAAATTGACCTTGACCGCAAGCCCGACAAGCATCACCACATCTGGCAACAAGACGATTAATATTAGCTACACAACAACGCCTGCTGGCGGAACGATAGACAGCTGGTCAGTCAAAGCCTACTACAACGGAACCGACTTAATCGGCTCGTCTACCTCACCTTCATATACGATTCTTGGAAGTTATCCCAACGGATATTATTCGTTGGTTGTAAACGTAACATATAACGGCGTGACGTATTCCGATACGTTCACTATTTATAAGAACGTTCCGTAAGGACAGGAGATGTTTTTATGATTGGACGCAAAGTTAAAAGTTTTTTTGTTTTCTCCTTGGCGGCGTTGGCCTTGGGGCTGGCGTCTTGCGACAATTTGGGAACGGATGACGGACCGTCGTCTTTGGCGGTTGTGCACAATGTAACGGCGGCCGCAGACATTTTGGAGACGCGCGAGTTTAACGGAAGAGTCGGATTTCAGGGTGTGCTTCCGCAAGAATTTTTTAACGACGATTCCAGCCAAGAAAACGGCGGCAGGACCCTTTTCCCCTCAACCCCGGCCAGCTTGACCTATTCTGTCAGCGCCGCGCAGGTTGGCGGAACAAAGACCGTGACTGGCACCGCGACCTCCAGCTCATTCTCGATATCGATTCCTTTTACAACAACGACCGAAAAATGGAACATCACCCTAAGCGCAAAGTCAAGCAGCAAAGTGGTCCTCCAGGCTGTAAAACAAGTATCTTATTCAACGACCGGAAGCAGCCTTTCTATGCCGCTGGACTATTATTCGGGAGCTTCTACCGAAACCGGCGGCATCAGCCTTACAATTCCAATCTCCACGACAGGAACTACCGCCAGCGGAATCAGCAGCGCAAAAGTAACTTACAACAAATCCGGAGGAACGGCATCAACAGAGAGCGCAACCTTAAGCGGAACTAACGTGACTTGGTCAAAAACCAGTCTTGCCCCTGGCTTATACACCGTTAAGATTGTCTTTTACAGCGGAACAAGCGGAGCGGGCAACATCGTTTATGTTATCAACGAAACCGCGATGGTTTACTCAAACCTTACGACTTCCGTTCCATACGGCCACGCGGACTATATCGCCTCAAGCGGATCCGGCTTTACCACAATTACAAGCGCTGTGGTGAACAAACAAAACAGCGTGTTGGCCAGCGGCAAGGTTTATGTTGGCGGATCAGGCGTTTCTGGAGTGACGGCCAACGACAGCAATAGCGGCTCGGCCTTTGCCCCTGTAAAAACTCTTTACAAGGCTTTGGATATCGTAAACGATATGGCCGCAAAAAACTCGTCCCCAGAATACATCGTTCAAGTCCAGGGCGACATTGACGCGGGAACGACTGCGAACAAAACGGCCACGGTAAATAGCGGCGTAAAAGTAAAAATACTCGGAGACAGTACTACAAGCTGGCGAACAATCAGCGGCGGAAGCACTGCTGGAACCTACAATATTTCTTCTAACGGAACGGTCACTGTTGGATACTTGACCTTTGACAAACTAAGCAACATTCAAGTGGCCGCGGGAACGCTGACAATTGACAACTCCAGCGTCACAAACGCAACGAATGGCGGCTTTTCTGTTTCAACCGGCGCGACGCTAACGTCCACGGAAGGCTTGACAATAAGCGCTTGCAGCCGTTCTAGCGGCGGCGGCGGCATAGTCAGCGTCGGAACGCTTACCCTTACCGGAACGACAATCAGCGGATGCAAAGCCACTACTGATGGCGCGTCAACTTATTCTGGTTGCGGAGGCGCCTTGTTGGTTGCCGGCGCGACAACGTTGACTTCTTGCACAATCGGATCTGCAAGTCCGTCCACTACCGCATCGTCGCAGACGGCATGCTCAAACCACGCGGCGAACAACGGCGGCGGCATTTACATTTATGGCGGCGCGACGGTTACTTTAGGAAGCAGCACAAAAGTGCAATACAATTACGCCGGAGGAACGTCAGGCAACGGCGGCGGCATTTACATAAACAACGGAACGCTTGCTCTTACAGGCGGAACTACTCCTGCAACAATCGGCTTTAACGGAGCCGCGACTGATGGCGGAGGCCTATACATTTCAAGTTCGTGCGCCAAGGCGATAGAGTTAAAAGGACTTTTCTACAAAAATTCCGCGGCCGGAAACGGCGGAGCGATTTACACAGCTTCCGGCGCTGCGGTTACGACTCCAACTAGCGACGGCCCCGTAATAGGCGCCAATATAATCGGCATTATGAATTATGGCAACTCAGCCTCTAACGGCGGCGGCATTTATATTGCGTCTACTGGCGTTAGCTTTGCGGACGCGGTGATAAGTTACAACACGGCTACAAATGGCGCCGGCGTTTACATTGCCGCGTCATCAGGCGCCACGTTTGCAAACGGCGGTTCCATCACAAATTGCACAGCGTCGTCATACGGCGGCGGCATTTACAACAAGGGCTCGCTTTATTTGTGCGGCGCGCAAATTACGGAAAACAAGGCGACAACTGGCGGCGGCGGCATTTATTCTAGTTCAAAAGTTTGCTTGTATGATGACGCAAGCGGCAATTCCACAACTATTTCCTCATGCCAAATAACAGCGACAACAGGTATCAGAGGCGGCGGCGGCATTCATGTGGCTGGCGGCGGCTTGTACCTTGGTTACAGCGAATACACAAGCACAACCAAGACTGAAAAGAATTGGTCTGGAGCGATATCCAAAAACAACGCATTAAAAGGCGGCGGCATCTACGTTGCGGCTGGAACTCTTATAATGCGATCAGGAACTATTGGCGGCGACACTTTAAGTGACGGAAACAGAACGACGTTAGAAAACTCCGCCACTGGCGCTGGCATTCATGTAGCCGGCGGAAGCGCCACGCTAAAAGGCGGAACTATCAAATATAATTCTGCCTACGATGCCGCAGGCGGCGTTTATGTCGGAGCAAGCGTAGAAATAAGCGGCGCCACAATAGAAAATAATACTGCCACAAATTCTGGCGGCGGCGTTTTTGTTAATACTTCAAAAACATTAACATTTACAAGCGGATCCATAAAGGGCAATACTGTTACAAAAACAAGCGGCGGCGTTGGCGGCGGAATATATAGCTCCGGATCAATCTTTATAAGCGGAGACGCTGTTGTCGGCGGCTCTTCTTCTAGCGATGGAAATAAAGTAACGTCCACAAGCGGTGGCATGGGCGGCGGAATCTATTGCGCGTCAGGCGCTTTGTATCTTGGCTACAGCGACGCCAGCACCACCGCCAGTTGGACAGGAAGAATAAGCGCAAATTCTATTTCGAGCACTGACGGACAGGGCGGAGGTGTTTACTTTGCCGCAGGCGGCACCGGCACCGGCATTGCAATGGCATCCGGAACGATAGGCGGCGCTACCGACGCCTACGCCAACACGGCGACTCTTGGAGGCGCGATTTATAACGGCGGCAATAAAACGATTGATATGGGCGGCGCCGCTTCAATTCCGCCTGGCCCTAGCGGAAAAAATGACATATATCTTTATACAACTAACGGCGTAATTAATATTACAAGCACGCTTACGGCAACCGCGCCTGTTGGCCTTATATCGATTAAGTCTAGCACTCCGGCAACTACTTTAAATGCCGGAAGGCCTGTAATTAAAACGGCGACTATTAGCGAAACAAATTATAAGAGCTCCGTCGCCAAGTTTGCGGCAAAACAAAACCTAGTAAGGCAGGTAATGTTGTCAACTTCTGGGTCAAGCACATCTTATTCAACCAGCCTTAAAACGAACGGAGAATATGTTAGCATAGCCAGCAAGAAATACGAAGCCTCGCCTGCGATAACACAGTCAAATGTATTTATAAGCGGACGAAACTTTACAATGCCAAGTATTATTGCATGCGACCACGAATGCACGCAGGCTGAGTATGGATTGTATTGTAAATATGGCATTTCGACTAAGGTGCCTAATGCTACGATCGGATTAGGCGATAACTACCCTGCGTATTATGTAAGTTGGTATGACGCGATTGTTTACTGCAATTTGCGCAGCATGGCGGAAGGCCTTGAACCTGTTTATTCTGTAGGCGGAAAAACCGATCCAACTGAATGGACAGGAATAGATAAAACTACAACAACGCCAATTCATTATTGCGCTCCTTCTTCTTGTTCTTGGTCTGTGACGATTAACTACCTCAAGAGCGGCTGGCGCCTTCCATACGAGGCGGAATGGGAATACCTTGCGCGCGACGGTAACCTTACTAATTCGGGCCAATACACGTATTCTGGAAGTAATACTGCAAATGATGTTTCTTGGAATTCAACTAATTCTGGAAACAAAGCGCATCCAGTCAAAGGAATGAATCCAACCTTAACTACAGGAATGTACGATATGACCGGCAATGTTTGGGAATGGAACAATGACTGGTATGTCGCAGATCTTACAGGCGTTGGCTTGACAGGTCCCACAAGCGGAACTGCGCGTCAAGCGCGCCATAGCGGATTTGGTCAGAATAATACCTTGACATATAGAGACTCTGCGTCAACTCCAAACACGCACAATGGCGACCTTGGCTTCCGCGTCGTACGCACGGTGCCGTAAGATTTGCGTAGCTTGGTTTGCGCATTGGCAAGGGCCGCTCAATTGGGCGGCCTTTTTTGGTTTAGGAATTGTGTGTTGTTTGCGGGAGCGCGGGCTAAGCCTCCGCCGACTGCAAGCGTTTTTCAATTTCGAGTTTGTCAACTTTATATTCGCGGGCCGAGCGCTCCCCTTGAAAATTCCGCTTTCTTCCACTATAATATTTTGCGATGGATTTGTTTTTTGGAGCGTCGGTTTCGCCCGGAATTGGGCGGGGCAACGCATTTGTAATTCCCGATCAAGCGCAGCGCGTCATTCCTCAAACGCCGATTACCGCGGAGCAAGTTGATTCCGAATGGCTCCGCTATGTCTACGCGCGCGATTCTGTGGCGGAGCAAATCAAAATTCAGCTTGAACAAATCCAGGGCAACAAGGAAATTTTCGAGACCTATTCGTTGATGCTGGCCGACCCGGTCTTTAACAAGGAAGTGGGCGACTGCATCGCCCAGCGTCTTTTTAACGTCGAGTTCATCCTTGACTTTAAGATGGAGGAATACGCCCAGCGCCTGCGCGACAGCGGAAACGATTACTTGGCCGACCGCGCGCAGGACATCATCGACATCTTTGGCCGCGTCCTCAACGAGCTTTTGAATATTCATCCCTTTGACATGGAGCAAGTTCCCGAAGGCGTCGTCTTGATCGCGCAGTCGCTTAACGCCAGCGACGCGATGGTCATTTCAAAAAAGCGTTTGTCGGGCTTGGCGCTTGTGGAAGGAGGCCTTTCCAGCCACGTGGCCATTTTGGCGCGCAGCTATGGCGTTCCCGCGGTATTCGCTCTTCCCAAAGAAATAAAGAAAATCCATAACAGCGAGCGCATAATCCTTGACGCGGATTCCGCCGAGCTTATCGTGGATCCCGACGCCGGAACGGTATTGGACTACCAAAAAAAAGTGGAGCAAATCGCCGAGCGCAAAAAGGCGCTTTTGCTTTTCCGTTCCAAGCCGGCCCAAACAAAAGACGGCGAGCGCTTTCATCTTTACGCCAACATCGGAACGGTTCAAGAAGCCAAAATCGCTTTGGAAGAAGGAGCGGAAGGCATCGGACTTTTTAGAACGGAATTCCTTTTTATGAACGAATTGAATTCCGGCGAAGGAGGCGCGCGCTCGGTAAGCGAAGAGGCTCAGTTTGAAGCCTACAAAGAAGTTTTGCAAATTATGGGCGACCGGCCTGTCACAATCCGAACGCTTGACGCTGGCGGTGACAAACTTTTAAAGATGGTTGACGCTCCCGCAGAAAGTGAAAAGAATCCTTTGATGGGCTTGCGCGCGATTCGCATGAGTTTGCAAACTCCGCAGCTTTTTAAGACGCAGCTTCGCGCGCTTTACCGCGCCAGCGTTTACGGAAACTTAAAGATTATGTTCCCGCTGATTACAAGCCAAGAACAAGTTGAGCAGGCCCGCGCCATCGCAAAGCAAGTCCGCGACGAGCTTTTGGAAGAAGGAATAAAAGTAAAGGACGTTCCGATTGGAATTATGATAGAGACCGCCGCCGCCGGAATCATCGCCGACTGTCTGGCCACTGTCTCTGATTTCTTTTCTATCGGAACCAACGACTTGACGCAATACACATTGGGCGTTGACCGCGAAAACGTCAACGTGGCCGATTGCTACGACGAATCTCATTTGGCGGTAATGCGCTTGATAGAGAACACAATCAAGGCGGCGAGCGACGCAGGCATACCAGTTTCGGTTTGCGGCGAGATGGCAAGCCGCATCGATTCCGCCATGATGTTGGCTGGAATGGGAATCCGAAACCTTAGCATGGGTCCTTCGCAAATTTCTTTGGTGAAGGAAAAACTTTCTACAATTACCGTAAAAGAACTGGAAGCGATTTTAGATGGAAAACGAAGATAATATTTTGCAAGCCCAAGACGCGGCCGCCTCGACCGATTCCGGCTTTGATCCCGCAAAAACATATGTCAATTTGCCGCTAGTCGTTTTGGCCGGGCGACCCAACGTAGGAAAGTCAACGCTCTTCAACCGCTTTATGAAAAAGCGAATCGCGATTGTAGACCCGACGCCCGGCGTTACCCGCGACCCGGTTGAGGCAACCGCCTTTATCGCCGGAAAACCCGTTCACCTTATGGATACCGGCGGCTACAAGCTTACGCGCGACGTCGGCACGATGGAAGCGGTGATGGACGACTTGGTTGTAGAAAAGACGATTCAAATGATAAAAAAGGCCGACTTGATTTTGCTATTGCTTGAGGCCGGCGAGATCACGCCAGAAGACGAAGAGTTTGTCCAGCAGCTGCGCCCTTATTGGAACAAGGTAATCGCCGCCGTCAACAAGACCGAAGGCGGCCGAAACGAAAGCGACGCCTGGAACTACATGCAGTTTGGCTTTAACGAATTGCTTTTTATCAGCGCCGAGCACGGCGATAGAATTCCTGAGCTTTCGGAAAAAATCGTAAGCCGCCTGGACTTTTCCAACGTAAAGGAAGGTCAGGAAGAAGAGCCGCCGATCCGTATCGCGATTTTGGGAAAGCCCAACACGGGAAAGTCCACGCTGTCCAACCGTTTGACGCACAGCGAGGCTTCAATCGTAAGCGATTACGCGGGAACTACGCGCGACGTCGTTGAAGGAAGCTTCCGCTACAACGGCCGCGACTGCCTCTTGCTTGACACGGCGGGAATCAGGCGCAAAAGCAAAGTAAAGGAAAACGTTGAATATTATTCGGTCAACCGCGCGATAAAAACTTTGGACGACTGCGACGTTGTCTTCTTGATGATCGACGCGCAAGAAGGCCTTGCCGAGCAAGACAAAAAAATCTGCGCGCTTGCCTACGAGCGCGGCCGTCCGATAATTTTTGTCCTCAACAAATGGGACACGCAAGAAAAGGGAAGGACCGCCGCTCGCAAGGCCGAAGAAAACATCCGCATAATGTTTGGCCAAATGAACTGGGCTCCGATTGTCGAAACGTCCGCGCTCAACGGCGACGGAATGAAAAATCTTATGGACACCGCGCTTGAGCTTTACAGCCAAGTGACTCGCAAGGTGGAGACGGCCGCGCTCAACGCCGCGCTAAAGGATTGGCTTTTCAAATATCCGCCGCCGGCTTCAAAGACAATGCATTTTAAAATCCGCTACATGACGCAAACAAGCGTCAATCCCGTTAGCTTTGTGATATTCGCCACGCGGCCTGACACCGTTCCGCTTACTTATATTACGTTCCTAAAAAACAGAATCCGCGAAGACTTGGGCTTTGACAAAATTCCCGTCCAGTTGGAACTTAAAGCCAGCCGACAAAAATGGGAAGACCGGGAGCGCTGATGTACACGATTGGCCAAGTGGAAGAGATTACCGGCGTAAAGCAGCACGTCTTGCGCTATTGGGAAGAAGTGATTCCAGGCTTTGCGCCAAAAAAAGATTTTGGCGGTCGCCGTCTCTACAGCCAAAAAGATATGGAAACCGTTTTGCGAATGAAGCATTTGATTTACCAAAAAAAATTCACGATCGAAGGCGCGCGCGACCAAATCATAAACGAGTCCGAGGCCTTTGAAAAATCCGCCGACTTGCTTGGCCAAATTAGAAGCGCCCGCCGCGAATTGACCGAAGCGTTTTTTGCGCTTAGAAAACTTAGATAGGGCGGAACTATGGAAAAAAAATCCGGCGCCAAAATCATTCAAAGCCTTTTTGACCCAAAACAAATTCCCGACGACGCCAAAAAAATTTTGCAAGACTTTGACCAAATCGCGCAAAGCTCTATGCCTGCAAACTCCAAGCAGCTTGTCGCGCTTCCAAAACAAATCCGCGAACTTAGCCACCAAATGACAGACGACCGCGGTTCGCGCCGCTTGGGCTACATGAACGAAAAAACTTTTTTGGCTTCTTACGTCCGCTACTTTATGTGGTGGAACCTTGTGCGCCTTACGCGCCTTTTTTCCAACCTTGACTTTGATTTTTTGAGCGACGGCGACGTTTGCCTTGACATCGGAAGCGGCCCGCTGACATTGCCTTGCGCTCTTTGGTTAGCCCGCCCCGACTTGCGGTCAAAAAAACTTGTTTGGTATGTGATGGACATTTCGCAGCTTGCGCTTTCGTTGGGCGAGGAAATCTTTTTGTCCGTCGTGGCGGCGACCGGCGGCGAGCCTTGGAAAATCGTCCGCGTAAAAGGGCCGCTTGGAACTGCGGTAAAAGAAAAGGCTGCCTTTGTCAGTTGCGCCAATATGTTCAACGAGATTCTCCAAAAGCAAAGCGAGCCGCCGGATTTTTTGGCAAAGAAATATTCGCAGTCTCTTTTTAAGTATTTGGATTTTGGGGAACAAGCCTCGCCCGCGATTTTTTTGGCGGAGCCCGGAACGCCTGGGTCGGGGCGTTTTGTTTCACTGATGCGCGACGCCTTTATCAGGCGCGGTTTGTTTGCCGCGGCTCCTTGCCCTCATCAACAAAACTGTCCAATGGACGGCCGCCGATTAGGAAAAGGCGGCGCCACAGGCAAGTGGTGCAACTTTGCTTTTGACACCGACGACGCTCCCAAAAAGCTTTTGGCTCTTTCCGCCAAAGCCGGCATCCCCAAAGAGCGCGCCGTAATTTCGTTTGTCTACGCCCGCGCCCAGTCGGACGCAACTGAGACTGCTGGCAAGCCCAAGACTTGCGGCGGCCTTTTGCGCATCGCCTCCGACATAATACGCGTGCCCGCCGCAGAGCCCGGCCAAAAGCCGCGGATCGGCCACTACGCTTGCTCCGAGCAGGGCTTGGTCCTGGCGCTTTCAAAAGGCGGCCATCGCGTTTACTCCGGCGACTTGGTTGAGATTGAAAATGCCGGCAAGCCCAAGAGCGGGGCCGCGCGCGACGCCAAGACCGGCGCGTTGATTGTAGAGATTTAGCGCGCGAACTTGAAGCCGTTTCGGCCTGAGCGCTTTATTTCGTAGAGGGCCGCGTCGGCCTTTTCGATTAACTCTTCGTTCCAGCCGCTTTTGCTGATGGCGATTCCGCAGCTAAGAGTTGTCAAAGGAATTTCTTTTTGGCTTTTTTCGTCCAACTTTCTAAAGAGCGTCGTCATCTTTGAGGCGATCAAGAGTTTTGTCTTTTCTTCGTCTTCGTCGCATTTAGAAAGAACGACTGCAAATTCGTCTCCGCCTATGCGGGCTGCGTAGTCCGTCGAGCGGAAGGTCGAACTTATGATTTGCGCCACTGCCTTTAGCGTTTGGTCGCCGACAGAGTGTCCGTGCTCGTCGTTTATTTCCTTGAACTTGTCGATGTCAAGCATGATGTAGGCCACGCTTTCCTTTGATTCCTTAAGCGACTTTAAGATCACCTTGAAGGCCCGTCTGTTTATGAGACCGGTCAGTTCGTCGTGCTCAGCCCTTTGGCGCAAAAGGTTTTCTTTCTCCATTGCCATGTCGAACATGTCGTTGTAAGTTTCTCGTAAAAGTTCCAGCTCTTTTGTTCGCGCGGCCTTTAGCTTTTGGCCGTTCTTGATGCTTTTGATGAAAGTGTAAAGCGAGTTGACCACAAATACTATTATGATAAGGAAGAAGGCCAGCGAAACAACTACGATCAGTATGATTCCGGCTATCGTGTTGTAAAATGAGGCCCTAAGGTTTTTGGCGTTGTATTCGTTTACGGCGCTGTTATGCTTGAAAATTTCTTCAACAGCGTTTGCCCTGTAGCTTGAGATTGTCTTCTTCATCGAAAAGTATTTGTCTGAAAACAAAATCAGCCAAGCGGTCGCCATTTTTGTCTTGAAGTCCATGGCCTTTTCTTCGGCCGAAAGCTCCACGTTTTCAATGGCGGCAGGAACGTTGTAAGAAGAATTTTTATCGTAGCCCTTTGCCACTACGACAAGTTTCATCGCCTTGTATTCAAACTCTTCGAGGGCTTTGGACTCTTTTAGCGCCATTTCCAAAAATGCGGTGGAACGTTCGAGGGTTCCAGCGTTTTTAATTTCCTCAAGCGCCTTTTCGCGCCTCTTGTTTTCGTTCACTTCGAAAAAATAATGCTCAAGGTGGCTCCACTCGCCTGTGATTGCAAAAAGCCTGGATTCGTCCGTCAAAAAGTCGGAAGCCTCCTGCAAGGTTACCGCGGACTGCGCCACCTTTTGAAATTGAAACGAGTTCTTTTCAAAATGCTGGAATTGCAAGGGAACCTTTATGGCGCTGGTAATTAAAACGGCGCTCATAGCAAGCATTACCGTGAGAAATATAAAACTGACTGTCCTAAGATGTATCTTCATTTCTTGGTTCGCCTTTCTTCTATAATAACAAGAATCGCGATTTTGCGCAATGATAGCAAAAGTTTATTTGCTAAAGGCGGAAGTTGTGTCCAAGGAGATTAATTCGCCAGAAGCCTTTTTGTATTCCAAAATGGCGTTCATGTAGTTTATGAAAACCTGGCAGTACGACGAAACCGCCAAAAGGTATTTTTGGTCTTGGTCCAAAAGATTGTTGACGGTAATCAAGCCCGCCCTAAACCTTTGCTGCTCGTTTTCGTAAAGGTTCTTTTGCAAGCTTAAAATTCTGTCCGCGTCGTCAACCTGGGCCTTGTATGCCGAAAGTTTTTGCGCCGCGTTCAGCAGTTGGAGCGAAAGCGCGTTCTTGGCCTTGTTGTATTCGGCGGCGCTGGAATTGTATTCCGCCTCGGCTTCTTCAAACGCGCCTTTTTTGGCGTGGTTCCCAAGCATTATGATGACGCCGGCGGAACCGTTCAAGTTAAGCCCCTTGACGTTCCAAAAGGGAGAAAGAAGGAATTCGCCTACATTGTTTGAGTAGGTCGCGCCCGTCGTTCCCAGGCCCAGCTTGAAATTCGCGTCAGGCATTTTGTCGGTCTTCGCCATCTTCATTTTTAAAAGGCTGGATTCCATCTTTCGCTTTAACGCCTTTAGGTCCGGCCTGTTTTCCTCAAGGTAAGCGATCAATTCTTCGCTTATCTCTTTTGCTTCTGGCGGCGCCACTTGGGCAAAGTCGATCGTTTCAAAGGGGCTTTGCGGAATTCCCACCGTGTCAAAGTCCGGGACTCCGATCGATGTCATCAATTTGATTTTGGCCTGGTCAAAAGCCATTTTGGCTTCTTGCAGCCGCCTGCGGTTTTCAAGCTCGTTCACTTGCATCGCAAGCAAGTCGTTCCTAGAGCGCGCGCCGCTTTGAATCAAAACTTGCATGTTCGCCACGCGCTGCTCGCTCTTTTTTTGCAAGTCTTCCAAAAGCTCAACGTTTCTTTGCGCCATGTAATAATTCCAAAAGTCGTTGGAGGCCTTGATGATTGTTTGCGAGACTGAATCGACAAGCATGCTTTCCATCGCGTCAAGGTTTTCCTTCGCCGCCTTGATTTTCATCGCGGCCATGGAATTTTTGAACGACTTGAAAAGCGGAAGCGAAAGCTCCAAGCCAAGCTGGCCAATGTTGCGTCCGTTTTCTTCGCTGTATTTGGAATAATTGTCTGAGTCAAAGTTGGAGCCATAGCTGTACTTGGGAACGTCGCGCTGGCGTCGCAGGGTGTAAGAGACTTTTGCCTCTAGGCCAAAGCTGAACAATTTTTTGGCGAATATTGAGCCGGAAGTTTGATGGCGCAAAGTGTTGTCGGAATAAACGCCGTAATTTGTGTTTGGCGTCAGGAACGAATACGAATAAATGTAGTTGGTGTCCCTGTGGTCTACGGGATTTTGCTTCATTGAGTATTCCGCCTGCGCTCCAAGCTGAACGTCCAAAAGGCCGGTGGCTTGGTGGTATTGTCCGCGCGCGGCGGCCACCGCGTATCTTTGCTTTGACAAGTCAAAGTTGTTTTCTACCGCAAGAATGATCGCGTCGTTGAGGGTGAGGCGTTTTTCGTTTTGTTCAGGAACTTGCGGCTCTTCTTGGTTTTGAGCCTGCTCTTGCGCTTGCGTCTCTGTTTGGGCCTCTTCCTGGGCGGAGCAAATGCCTAGGGCAAAAAGGGCCGCGCAAAGGGCCGCCGCCTTTTTTAACTTAATCATTTCTTATTTTAACATATTTTTCGAAGGCAAAGCAAGGATTTTTTAGCCTTTCTTGCGGGAGGAACGATAAAAAAAACTCAAAAAAAATCCCTTGAATTCCCTTGACACATTTTTGAAATTTCTATAAACTCAATGAACTATCATTGCGATAATTGCCCTTGTAGCTCAGCCGGTAGAGCGCAGCCATGGTAAGGCTGAGGTCTGCGGTTCGATCCCGCACGGGGGCTCATCTAGTGATTTGTATAGGAGATATATATGGGTAGCAAAAAGAAAGGCGCGGTAGAAATCATCGCTTTGCAGTGTTCAGAATGCAAGCGCAAGAATTACACAACAACAAAGAACCGCAAGAACATCCAGGGCAAGTTGGAGCTTAAAAAGTATTGCCCCTTCGAGCGCAAGCACACCTTGCACAAAGAAACAAAGGTAAAATAAGGGCAAAGGCCTTTTAGGCCTTTCCTTGTTTATATTTAGGGCGGTAGTTCAGTTGGTAGAGCACCGGTCTCCAAAACCGGCTGTCGCGGGTTCAAGTCCTGCCCGCCCTGAAATTTTTTGGATTTTATTGAGGAATATATGGCAAAAGTATCTAATTTCTTTAAAGATTGCGTCCACGAACTCAAGCTTGTAGTTTGGCCGACAAAAGATCAAGTTTGGTCAAGCGTTAGGGTAGTAGTTGTTTCTACCATTATTGTTTCAATTGTTCTTGGAGCGCTTGATTTAGGATTTACCGCGCTTTTCCGCCTCTTGATGAAGTAAGGACCAAAAATGGCAAACGAGTGGTACATTGTTCAGACCTACACAGGTTATGAAGGCAAGGTGAGCCGCGTAATCCAGCAAAAGTTGGACGCCGGCGAGCTTAGTTCAGACATTGTAAAAAGCATTAAAGTTCCCGAAGAAGAGCTTGTTGAGATTAAGGACGGAAAGAAAAAGTCCCGCAAAAACAAGATTCTTCCCGGCTACATCATGGCCGAGCTCGATTTGCCCGATTTGGGTTGGAAAGAAACTTGCAACAAAATTCGTCATATTCAAGGCGTTTCCGGCTTTGTTGGAACAGCTCCCAACGAGCGCCCGCGCCCGATTTCAATCGACGAAGCTAAAAATATTTTGATGCGTTCCGGCGAGATCAAAGGCGAAAGGCCCGCGCGCATCAAGCAAACATACGCCATCGGCGACACAGTCAAAATCATTGACGGTCCGTTTAAGGAATTTAGCGGAACGGTTGACGCCCTTGACGACGAAAAAGAAAAGCTTACGGTCACTGTCCAGATCTTTGGCCGCGCCACTCCGGTCGAGCTGAGCATGACCCAAGTGGAAAAAGCTATCTAGTTGAATCGACCATTTTTGGGAGGAACGCTCGTCCGTTGGACTTCTACGTTCCGCTAATACCAATTTAGGAGATACACAAAATGGCAAAGAAAGAAGTAACCGCTGTCATCAAACTTCAGTGCCCTGCTGGCGCTGCGACACCGGCCCCGCCGATTGGACCCGCCTTGGGCCCTCATGGTGTAAGCGCTCCGAAATTTGTACAGGAATTCAACGACAGAACCAAGAAAATGGAAAAGGGACTTATCATCCCGGTCGTTCTTACTGTTTACAAAGACAAGTCTTACACATTCATCCTTAAAACCCCTCCAGCAGCCGTTCTTATCAAGAAGGCTCTCAAGTTGGAAAAGGGTTCTGCGAATCCGCTCCGCGACAAGGTAGGAAAGCTTACCAAGGCGCAGCTTGAAGAAATCGCAAAGACAAAGATGCCCGACATCAACGCGAACGACCTTGAGGCCGCGAAGAAAATCGTAGCCGGAACCGCTCGCAGCATGGGCGTTGAGGTGGAGGCCTAAATGAAACACGGAAAGAATTACCGCGCGGCCGCGGCCAAATACGATCTTACAAAAAAATACGACGTTCCGACAGCCGTTAAAATGGTTCAGGACATGAAGTTCGCCAAGTTCGACGAAACAGTGGAAGCCCACATCAACCTTAAGTTGGGCAAGAACGCCACAGTTCGCGACACTTTGGTGTTCCCCAACCAGTTTAGAGGCGAAAAGAAGGTTTTGGTATTCTGTAAGGAAGACCGCGTCCAGGAAGCCTTGAGCGCTGGAGCCGCTTTTGCCGGCTCAACTGAGTACATCGACAAAGTAAAGGGCGGCTGGCTTGATTTTGACATCGCCGTAGCCACTCCCGACATGATGAAAGATGTAGGACGTTTGGGTATGGTTTTGGGACGCAAAGGCTTGATGCCCAACCCCAAGACTGGAACTGTAACAAACGACATCGCAGCCGCCATCGGCGAGCTTAAGAAGGGTCGCACGGAATACCGCGCCGACAAAACAGGCATTGTTCATATCGCCGTAGGCAAAGTTTCTATGGATGCTGACAAGATTGCCCAGAACGTAGACGCTTTGATCGCCGAAATCGAGCGCAAAAAGCCGTCTGACGCCTCTGCGGACTACATCCGCACAATCTCAATCAGCTCTTCTATGGGCCCTGGCGTTTGGATCAACCACAAGGACGAGGAGTAAAAAATGGCAGTTCGTTCAAAGACAATCCAGCCGGCTAAAACAGCCGCTATCGAAGCCGCCAAGAAAACTCTCGGCGAATACAACGACTTCATTTTCGCGGATTACCGCGGCTTGACTGTAGAGCAGATCACAGCCTTGCGCGGAAAGCTTCGCGAAAAGAATTCTGCGATTAAAGTTATCAAGAACAACTTTGCCCGCATCGCGTTTGAAGGCATGGACATTAAGGACGTTGCCGAATACCTCAAGGGACCCACGGCTATCGCCATGGCCAAAGAGGATTCAAACGAAACAGCCAAAGTTTTGTTCGACTTTGCTAAAGAAGCCCCCGCGCTTAAAGTAAAGGGCGCTTTGGTCAACAAAGAAGTTTACGATGTTGCCAAGATCGAGGCCTATTCAAAGGTTCCCGGAAAGAAGCAGCTTATCGCTATGCTTATGTCTGCCATCAACGGACCGGCCCAAAAGCTCGCCGCCACATTGCAGGCTTATGTTGACAAAAAATCTAAGGAAGGCGATGCCCCCGCGGCCGCGCCCGCTCCTGCAGCCGAAGCCGCCGCTCCCGCAGCGGAAGCTCCCGCTGCCCCTGCCGCCGAGGCTCCAGCAGCTCCCGCCGCTGACGCCGCTCCGCAGGCTTAAATGCAATTAAACCGCAGTCAGGCTTCATCAGCTGTCGACTGTCTGCGGTAAAAGCTCAAGGCGTTTCTTGGAAACAGCCTTGGCCGCGGCGGATTTCCGCAGCGAATATCAAACATTATGGAGAAGACAATATGGCAGCTTTGACAAATGATCAGATTTTGGACGCTATCGCGTCAATGAGCGTTCTGGAAGCCTCAGAACTCGTAAAGGCTATGGAAGAGAAGTTCGGCGTAACAGCCGCTGTTGCCGTAGCCGCCGGTCCCGCCGCTGGTGGAGCCGCCGCCGCCGCTGATGACGAGCAGACAGAATTCGCTGTTAGCTTGGATTCATTCGACGCCGCCAAGAAGATTGGCGTTATCAAGGCCGTTAAGGCTCTTACAAACCTCGGACTTGGCGAAGCCAAGGCTTTGGTTGAAGGCGCTCCGAAAGTTCTCAAAGAGGGCTTGAGCAAGGCCGATGCCGACAAGTGGATTGCCGACATCACAGCCGCCGGTGGAAAGGCCAGCAAGAAATAAGGCTTTTTTGCCAAACGCGCTTGCCTTGCGGCGGGCGCGAAAACTCCCGGGAGCGGGGCGGATTTTGTCCGTTTCGCTTTCGGGAGCGTTTTCGTTTTTTGATCTTTGTAATTATTTTAAGTGTTTTACGGGCGGTTTTTTTTGTGCTGAACAGAGTTTCTGTTTGTAGCAAAGAATTCTGACCTAACAATAAAACAACGGGGGACCTTAATGTTCGCAAAAAGCCGGACAATCAACCGTCAGTACTATGGTAAGGACATCAAGTCTTCAATGGATGTCCCGAATCTTATCGAAATTCAAACAGCGTCGTATGAATACTTCCTTCAGCGCAAAAATTTGGAAGAGGGCAAGCCCCTTCTTAACCAGGGTTTGCAGGAAGCCTTCTCTTCAACATTCCCGATCGAAAGCCCCAACGGCGACATGACTCTTGACTATGAAAAGTATAGGCTTGATTTTGAGGGAATTAAGTGCTCCGAATTGGAATGCAAGCAAAAGGGCCTCACTTACGCGGTTCCTTTAAAGGCCGTCATCAACCTTATTTTTAAGGATACTGGCGCCATTCTCCAAAGAGAAATATATATGGGCGACATTCCGCTCATGACTGATCGCGGAACTTTCATCATCAGCGGAAACGAGCGCGTAGTCGTATCGCAGATTCACCGCTCTCCGAACGTAATTTTCAACTATGACAAGGGCGTGTGGGGAAGCCGCATCATTCCTTACCGCGGATCTTGGCTTGAGTTTGAAATCGACCAGAAAAAAGAATTGATTTTTGCAAAGATTGACCGCAAGAAAAAAATCTTGGGAACAATCTTCTTGCGCGCGCTTGGTTTTGAAAGCCGCGAAGAAATCATCAAGGTCTTCTACCAGACAGAAAAAGTCGCCGTAAAGAACAGCAACAGCGCTCGCGAAGCGATTGTTGGCAAAGTTCTTTCAAAGGCCATTTACATAAAGGATTCAGAGTCCGGCGAAGAAAAGAAGCTCTTTAAGGCCGCCACTCGTTTGCATCCGCACGACATCGACGACTTGATCGCCAACGGCATCAAAGAAATCGAAGTCATCAAGTTTGACACACGCAAGAATCCCGACGACAAGGAAGAAAAGAACCTTTCTCTTGCCAGCGACATCATCATCAACTGCTTTGAGCGCGAGGAAATCAAGTTCGTAAAAGAAGGCAACGAGTCTGACGAGCCGACAAAAGAAGAAGCCTTGAGCGCCGTTTACAGCGTTCTCTTGCCCGGCGAACCGATCACTTTTGAAAACGCGGAAAAAGACTTGGAGTCAATGTTCTTCTCCGACCGCCGCTACGACTTGGGTCGCGTTGGCCGCTACAAGCTTAACAAAAAGTTTGACTACAATCCTCCGTTGGAAACGCACACTTTGGAAAAGGACGACATCACTAACACGATGAAGTACTTGATCAAGGTTTACATCGGCGAGGAAACTAAGGACGACATCGACCACTTGGGCGCCCGCCGCATCCGTTCCGTCGGCGAATTGTTGACTAACAGCATCAAGACAGCCTTTGCGAGAATGGATCGCATCGCCAAAGACAGAATGCAGAGCAAGGAATTTGAAACTCTCAAGCCCTCTGACTTGATTTCTTCAAAGCCGATCAGCGCCGCAATCAAAGAGTTCTTTGGCTCTTCACAGCTCTCTCAGTTCATGGACCAGATCAACCCGCTTGCCGAGCTTACTCACAAGCGCCGCTTGAACGCTTTGGGACCCGGCGGTCTTTCACGCGACCGCGCCGGATTTGAAGTCCGCGACGTCCACTACTCTCACTATGGACGCATGTGCCCGATCGAAACTCCTGAAGGACCGAACATCGGTTTGATCGTTTCGTTGGCCATTTACACTCGCGTAAACGACTACGGCTTCCTTGAGGCTCCTTACCGCAAGATCGAAAACGGAAAGGCCACAAAGAAAGTTGAGTACCTCTCAGCCATGGACGAAGACAAGTACTACATCGGCCAGGTAAGCGAAGGCATGAAGGCCGACGGATCGTTCGCGACTGACATGATTTCTTGCCGCCACAGAGGCGACTATACAACACGTTCTCCAAAAGACGTTCAGTATATGGACGTTTCTCCGCGCCAGGTAATTTCTGTTTCCGCCGCGCTCATTCCTTTCTTGGAGCACGACGACGCCAACCGCGCCTTGATGGGCTGCAACATGCAGCGCCAGGCCGTTCCTCTTTTGTTCCCGGAGCCTCCGCACGTTGGAACCGGAATGGAGCAAAAGTGCGCCTACGACTCTGGCGTTTTGGTTAAGGCCAAGCGCGCCGGCGAAGTTGTTAAAGTTACAAGCGAATGCGTAACTGTCAAGCCCGAAGGCGGAAAGCGCGGCGAGGTTGACAACTACGTTCTTCTTAAGTACCAGCGCACAAACAACGACACTTGCAACCACCAGCGCCCGACTGTTGAAGTTGGCGAAAAAGTTCAGGAAGGCTCAGTCCTCGCTGACGGACCCGCTACATTCAACGGCGAGTTGGCCCTTGGCCGCAACATTCTTGTTGGCTTCGTTCCGTGGAACGGATACAACTATGAGGACGCCGTTCTTATCAGCAAGCGCGTTGTAAAGGAAGACATGTATACTTCCATCCACATCAAGGAATTCTCAGTTGAAATTCGCGAGACTAAGCTTGGTCCCGAAAAAATCATGCGCGACATTCCTAACACCGCCATGAAGAATCTTGACAACCTTGACGCGGAAGGCATCATCCGTATCGGCGCCAAAGTAAAGAGCGGCGACATCTTGGTTGGAAAAGTCACTCCCAAGAGCGAAGCGGAAACCACTCCCGAATTTAAATTGCTCAACTCGATCTTTGGCGAAAAGGCCAAAGACGTTCGCGACACTTCATTGCGCGTTCCGCACGGAGTTGAAGGCGTTGTAATCGACATTCAGCGCCTTAAGAGGAGCGAAGGCAATGACTTGAACCCCGGCGTTGACCAGGTTGTAAAAGTAATGATCGCCAACAAGCGCAAGCTCCGCGAAGGCGACAAGATGGCCGGACGCCACGGAAACAAGGGTGTTGTTTCGCGCATCTTGCCCGAAGAAGACATGCCCTACTTGGAAGACGGAACTCCGCTTGACGTTTGCTTGAACCCCTTGGGCGTTCCTTCGCGAATGAACATCGGACAGATTATGGAATCTGAGCTTGGAATCGCCGGAAAGTACTTGAACCAGTTCTTTGAGTCGCCGGTATTCCAGTCGCCCAGCCAAGAGCAGATTGCCAAAAAGCTTGAGGAAGCCGGACTTTCAAAAGATTGTAAGCAAATCGTTCGCGACGGCCGCACAGGCGAGCCTTTCGTTAACCCGATTTTTGTCGGCGTCATCTACTATATGAAGCTGCACCACTTGGTTGACGACAAGATGCACGCCCGCTCAACCGGTCCTTACTCTTTGGTCACACAGCAGCCGTTGGGAGGAAAAGCCCAGTTCGGCGGCCAGCGTCTTGGAGAAATGGAAGTTTGGGCGCTCGAAGCCTATGGCGCCGCCAACACATTGCAGGAAATGATGACCATCAAATCCGACGATATGAACGGCCGCTCAAAAGTTTACGAGTCAATAGTAAAAGGCGAGCCTTCAACTCCCGCTGGAGTTCCGGAATCATTCAACGTATTGGTTCAGGAATTGCGCGGCTTGGCTCTTGACTTTACGATCTACGACGCTAAGGGCAAGCAAATCGCCCTTACCGAACGCGACCAAGAATTGATTGACAAAGCTTCTAGCGGCTTTGACAAGGGAGATGAATAATGCGCGATATCGAAGATTTTGACAGTATTAAAATAAAATTGGCCTCGCCGGACACGATCCGCGCTTGGTCTTACGGCGAAGTAAAAAAGGCCGAGACAATCGGCTACCGCACTTTGCGTCCTGAGCGCGACGGTCTTTTCTGCGAACGCATTTTTGGAACCACTAAGGAATGGGAATGCTATTGCGGAAAGTTCAAGTCAATCCGCTACAAGGGCGTAATTTGCGACCGCTGCGGCGTTGAAGTAACTCACTTTAAGGTTCGCCGCGAACGCACCGGCCACATCGAGTTGGCCGCTCCGGTAAGCCACATTTGGTATTACCGCTCGGTTCCCAGCCGCATGGGAAAGCTTTTGGACTTGCCGGTTGGATCTTTGAAGAGCGTTTTGTATTACGAAAAATACATCGTCATCGATCCGGGCGAGACTGACCTTAAGAAAATGCAGCTCTTGAGCGAGGACGAGTATCGCGAAGCCCAGGAACGCTACGGCCAGTCATTTGTTGCCGGCATGGGCGCCGAAGCGATTAAGACTTTGCTTGAGGGCTTGGACCTAGACGCCTTGGCCGCGGAACTTCGCGCCAAGATGATCGAAAAGGGCGCCAAGAGCGACAAGCATCTTCTTAGCCGCATCGAAATCGTGGAAAACTTCCGCGCTTCCGGCAACAAGGCTTCTTGGATGATTTTGGACGTCGTTCCCGTTATGCCGCCTGAGTTGCGCCCGATGGTTCAACTTGACGGAGGAAGATTCGCCACATCCGACCTTAACGACTTGTACCGCCGCGTAATCAACCGCAACAACCGCCTTAAGAGATTGCTTGCCCTCAACGCGCCTGACATTATTATCCGCAACGAAAAGCGAATGTTGCAGGAAGCCGTTGACTCATTGTTCGACAACTCTAGAAGAAAGGGCCGCTCAATCAAGGGCGCCTCTAACAGGCCGCTTAAGTCAATCAGCGACATGATCAAAGGAAAGCAGGGCCGCTTCCGCCAGAACTTGCTTGGTAAGCGCGTAGACTATTCAGGACGCTCTGTAATCGTTGTTGGACCGGAACTCAAGCTTTGGCAGTGCGGACTTCCGACAAAGATGGCGCTTGAATTGTTCAAGCCTTTCATCATGAAAAAATTGATGGACAAGGGAGTTGCCTTTAACCTTAAAAAGGCCAAGCTTTATGTTGAGCAGGAAGCCCCCGAAGTGTTCGCCGTTCTTGACGAAGTTGTAAGCGAGCACCCGGTATTGTTGAACCGCGCTCCTACATTGCACCGCTTGGGAATCCAAGCCTTTGAGCCTGTATTGGTAGAAGGCAAGGCGCTCAAGTTGCACCCGCTTGCTTGTAAAGCCTTTAACGCCGACTTTGACGGCGACCAGATGGCTATCCACGTTCCGCTCACTCAGGCCGCTCAGATGGAGTGCTGGACATTGATGCTCAGTGCCCGCAACTTGCTTGACCCGGCCAACGGCGGAACAATCGTATATCCGTCACAGGACATGGTATTGGGAATCTACTATATGACTTCCGTAAAGCCCCATGCCAAGGGAGAAGGCAAGCGCTTTTCTTCCGCTGACGAAGTTCGCATGGCCGCCGAGTGCGGAAACATCGAATGGCAGGCCAAGATCAAAGTTCCCGCTCCTAAGGATTCTTTCGACGAAGGAAAATTCAAGAAGGGCGACTTGATCGAGACGACAGCCGGAACATTGGCCTTTAACGAGGCTATGCCCGACGAAGTCAACTACGTAAACGAACAGTACGGCGACAAAAAGCTTAAGAGCATGATCGAGAAAGTTTACCACGACAAGGGCTCTTGGCTTACAATCCAAATGCTCGACGCCATCAAGGCTGTCGGCTACAAGAACGCCACTTTCTACGGAGCCACTCTTTCTATGGACGACATTCTCGTTCCCAAAGAAAAGAAGGACATGGTCGCCAAGGCCAATAAAGAAGTAGAAGAAATTGTTCGCCAGTACACCGACGGACGCATAACCGAAGACGAACGCTACAACAAGGTAACCGACATTTGGCAGCGCACAAACGAAAAGCTCACCGACGTTATGTACGAACAGCTTGAAAAGAACAAAGACGGCTTTAACACAATTTACATGATGGCCAAATCCGGCGCCCGCGGTTCCAAAAAGCAGATTTCTCAGCTTGCGGCTATGCGCGGCTTGATGGCCAAGCCTAACGGAGACATCATTGAATTGCCCGTACGCTCTAACTTCTATGAAGGACTTTCGGTTATCGAATACTTCATTTCTACAAACGGCGCCCGCAAAGGTTTGTCGGACACCGCTCTTAAGACAGCCGACGCTGGTTACATGACTCGCCGTTTGGTTGACGTTGCCCAAGACGTTGTTATCAACGAAGACGATTGCGGCACAATCAACGGAATCGATTACGCGGCCATCAAAGACGGCGATGACATCATCGAGCGCTTGGCCGACCGAATCGAAGGCCACTTTACAATCGAGCGCGTAGTGCACCCGATTACCGGCGAAGTTCTCTGCGACGTTAACTCTTACATCGACGAAAACTTGGCCAAGAAAATCGAGGAAGCCGGCGTTGAAAAGGTTAAGCTCCGCACCGTTCTTACTTGCGAAGCCAAGCACGGCGTTTGCGTTAAGTGCTACGGAAAGAACTTGGCCCGCAACAAGGTTGTCGAAATCGGCGAAGCGGTCGGAATTGTAGCCGCCCAGTCAATCGGTCAGCCGGGTACTCAGCTTACCCTTCGAACATTCCACGCTGGCGGCGCCGCGTCTAAGGTAACTCAGGACAACAACATTGTCCTCAAGTTCCCGGCCATCATTGACAAGATCGAAGGAACCAGCGTTCAGACAAAAGAAGGCCGCTTGTTCACTCGTAAGGGCAAGATGCTTGTCACTCGCATTATCGACAGCGTTGAGACAAAAGACGGAAAGCTTGCCGTTAAAGACGGCGACCGCGTTCTTAAGGGAACTGTTTTGTTCAACTCTAAGAACGGCGACCTTGCCGCTAAAGAAAACGGAATCATCCTTATTAAGGACAAAGTGCTTTACCTTATCGGAAACGAGCAAAAGCAAGAAATTGCCAACGGCTCAATCATCTCTGTTAAGGAAGGCCAGATTGTCGCAAAAGACGCCGTTATCGGAACTTTGCTTGACGCTTACTCAGAGCCGATCATCGCCGAAAACGACGGTTACATCCACTTTGAGGACATCGACGATTCTACAGTTGAGTCTCACGTTGACGAGCAGTCGGGCGTTACAGAGCGCATCATCAGCGACTTGCACCTTGACGAGCGCCAGCCGCGCATCCACATCACTGACGAAGACGGAAACGAGCTTGGAAGCTACTACTTGCCGGCCGGCGCCATTCTTAGCGTTGACGACAAGCAAAAGGTTAGCGCGGGCGTTGTTTTGGCCAAAATGCCAAAAGCCGCCCAAAAGTCAAACGACATCACCGGCGGTCTTCCGCGCGTATCTGAATTGTTCGAAGCCCGCAAGTCTGTCAGCCCCAGCGTTTTGTCGCAGATTTCCGGAACCGTTAAGTTCAAGGATCTTAAGAAGGGCAAGCGCGTGATCGCCGTAGAAGACAAGTACGGCCGCGTTTACGAGCATCTCGTTCCGATCTCTAAGCGAATGCTTGTTCGCGACGGAGACAAGGTTGAGGCCGGCGAGCAGCTTTGCGACGGACAGCCCAGCCCCCACGAGATTCTTGCGATTAAGGGCGAGAACGCTTTGCAGAATTATTTGATGGACGAAATCCAGCAGGTTTACCGCGCCCAGGGCGTAAGCATCAACGACAAGCACATCGGCATCATCGTTCGCCAGATGTTGCGCAAGGTTGAGATTGTTGCCGTAGGCGACACCCGCTTTATCTTTGGCCAGCAGGTTGACAAGTACCGCTTCCGCGAAGAAAACGCTCGCGTTATCGCCGAAGGCGGACAGCCGGCTGTCGGACGCCCGATGTTCCAGGGAATCACAAAGGCTTCGTTGAACGTAGACTCTTTCATCTCCGCGGCTTCGTTCCAGGAGACTACAAAGGTTCTTACCAACGCCGCCATTTCTGGTTCAGTGGATCCGCTCCGCGGCGTAAAGGAAAACGTAGCAATTGGCCATATGATTCCGGCCGGAACAGGCATCAGGAATTACAAGGGCGTTAAGGTTTACGATTCCGGAGACCAGGATTTGGACATCCAGATGAACGAAATCATCGAAAAGCGCCGAATCGAAAAGGAGCTTGCCGAAGCTGAGGCTGAGCGCGAAAAGGAAGCCGCCACAGCCAGCTTTGACAACGAGGACCAGGACTGAACAAGCAGCGTCCGGGCAACGCCTTAGGACGCGGCGAAACCGCTCGAAACAACTATTAAGGTTGTTCGAGCGAAAACACGAGCGGTGAAGCGCTTGACGAAATCGCGAGATTTTGTTAGAGTAGCCGTTACCGCTATAAATGAATTTAACCGGGGGTGCTGCCCGGCAATTTATAAAGGAGACATTTTTAGATGCCTACAATTAACCAATTGATTAAAAAGGGACGCAAAACCGCTGCCAACAGGACCAAATCCCCCGCGCTTGAGTCTTGTCCGCAGAAACGCGGCGTTTGCACGCGCGTTATGACGGTAACTCCCAAAAAACCGAATTCGGCTCTCCGCAAGGTAGCCCGTGTTCGCTTGAGCAACGGAATCGAAGTTACAGCTTATATTCCTGGAATCGGACACAACTTGCAGGAGCACTCAGTAGTATTGATCCGCGGCGGCCGCGTAAAGGACCTTCCTGGCGTTCGCTATCACATTATTCGCGGAACAAAAGACACTCTTGGCGTTGACGGACGCAAGCGCGGCCGCTCAAAGTACGGCGCCAAAAGGCCTAAGGCATAATGGAGGACTAGTATGGGAAGACATAAGAAATCTGTCAACCGCCCGATTGTGCCGGATTCACGATACAACAGCCAAGTTGTTTCAAAATTCGTTACTCGCATGATGTTGGACGGAAAAAAGGACATCTGCACTCGCATCGTTTACGAAGCGATGGACAAGCTTAAGGCCAAGACCGAAAAGGATCCTTTGGAAGTGTTCCTCAAGGCTCTTGAGAACGTTAAGCCCCAAGTTGAAGTTAAATCACGCCGTGTAGGCGGCGCGACATACCAGGTACCGGTTGAAATTCGCGACACACGCAAAGAAGCCCTTGCCATGAGATGGATCATCGACGCAGCCCGCAACCGCAATGGTCACGGAATGGCCGACACTCTCAGCGCCGAGCTTTTGGACGCTTTTAACAACACTGGTTCTGCCTACAAGAAAAAGGAAGACACCCACAAGATGGCCGAAGCCAACAAGGCTTTCGCCCACTATCGCTGGTAGTTTTCCGGCCAAAAATCGCCCGTTTTTCGGGCGATTTTTTTTGGCAAAAAATAATTAAAAAACTTTTGTTTCCTATTGACCAAACTGTCAAAATCCTATATATTTCTTAAACCTATCTTTGGTTCTTTGAGAGTCAGGCGGAATTTACAATTCCGGCGGAACCGTAAAGTTAGCGGCAAAACGCTTTCAGGTTTCGCGGTTCTTGGGTGGAATGCCTTGTTGTCAACAAGGCAATAGAACTTCCATACGGGGATTTCTGCGGCGGCTTTTCTATCAGAAAAGCGCCCGCGGCTCAGAGCGCCAAACCGGTTGCCAGCGACGGCAATGAACAGGTGGTGTCGGCCATAAATGTTCCGAAATTATGGAGCGTTATGTTAGAAATTATTTCTTTTACCGTCATTAACGTTCACCAAACAGTCGCATAAAAAAGATGTGTATGCGAATCCGAGTTCTTTCTTCGAAAGCGCGAGGGTTCTGGTTTAAAGCGCAGCACATAAAATATTTTTAAGATGTCGGCAATAAAAGGTTGCCGGCAAGGAGAAAAACATGGCAAAGGAGAAGTTCGAAAGAACCAAACCTCACATGAACGTTGGTACTATTGGTCACGTAGACCATGGTAAGACTACATTGTCGGCGGCTATCACAACGTACTGCGCTAAAAAGTACGGTGACCACGCCCTCAAGTATGATGAAATCGACAACGCTCCGGAAGAGAAAGAGCGCGGTATTACAATCAATACCCGCCACCTTGAGTATCAGTCAGACAAGCGCCACTACGCTCACATTGACTGCCCGGGCCACGCCGACTACATCAAGAACATGATCACTGGCGCCGCTCAGATGGATGGAGCCATCCTCGTAGTAGCTGGCACAGACGGCGTTATGCCCCAGACAAAAGAGCACCTTTTGCTCGCTCGCCAGGTAGGCGTTCCCAAGATCATCGTATTCTTGAACAAGGCCGACATCGCTGACCCCGACATGCTCGAGCTCTGCGTTGCTGACGTTCAGGAAACTCTCGAAAAGTACGGATTCTCTGGAGACACTCCGATTATCACAGGATCTGCCTTCAAAGCTTTGAACGAAGCCGAGAACCCCGAAAACACAAAGTGCATCGAAGAATTGCTCACAGCCATGGACTCATGGTTCGACGATCCCGTTCGCGACGAAGCCAAGCCCTTCTTGATGCCGATCGAAGACATCTTCACAATCTCTGGACGCGGTACTGTAGTAACAGGACGCGTTGAGCGCGGAATCGTTAACTTGAACGACCCCGTAGAATTGGTTGGTATCCGCCCGACACAGGCCTCTACAGTTACTGGCATCGAAATGTTCCAGAAGACTTTGGACCAGGGTATTCCGGGTGACAACGTTGGTATCCTTCTCCGCGGTATCGAAAAGAAAGACGTTGTTCGCGGTCAGGTTCTTGCAAAGCCGGGTTCAATTCACCCGCACACAAAGTTCGAAGCTCAGATCTACGTATTGACAGCCGAAGAAGGCGGACGCGCAAAGCCGTTCTTCTCTGGATATCGCCCTCAGTTCTATTTCCGCACAACAGACATCACAGGTACAGTAAACTTGGATGCCGGCGTAGAAATGGTTAACCCTGGCGACAACACAAAGATCACTGGCGAATTGATTCACCCCGTAGCCATGGACGAAGGCCTTCGCCTCGCCATCCGCGAAGGCGGACGCACAATCGCTTCTGGTCAGGTTACAAAGATCATCGAGTAGTTACTTGTAATTTAAGAACGGGGCCTTTTTGGCCCTGTTCTTAAATGTATTTTTTGGAGGAATCATGGCTAATGGTAAGATTCGTGTCAGACTCAGAGCGTTCGACGTTGAGCTGATCGATCAAAGCGCTAAAGCCATCGTGCAAACAGTTCAGAAAGCGGGCGCCAAGGTTGCAGGACCTGTTCCGCTTCCTACAAGAATCAATAAGTTTACCGTGCTTCGTTCACCTCACGTAAACAAGAAGTCACGCGAGCAGTTTGAAATGCGCACGCACAAACGCCTTATTGACATTTTGAATCCTTCTTCAGATGTAATGGATTCTTTGATGAAACTTGAACTGCCAGCCGGTGTAGATGTAGAAATTAAACAATAAGCGTTGAAGGCTAAAGCCGACTGCGCTTGTTGGAATTAAAAGGCACGGTCCCGTGGATCCGGGATGGCGACCTATAGGAGATTTCAGATGAAAGGTCTGATTGCAAAAAAAGTGGGCATGACCCAGGTATTCGACGAAAGCGGAAATCTGACACCAGTAACCGTGATCCGCGTTGAGCCTAACACAGTCGTTGCCACAAAGAAAAAGGAAAACTGCGGATACGACGCCGTTGTTCTTGGCCTTGACGATTTAAAGCCGTCAAAGGTCAGCAAGCCGTATGCCGGACAGTTTACAGAGAACGTTACTCCCAAAAGAACATTGAAAGAGTTCCGCGATTTTGAAGGCGAAGTTAAGATTGGCGACCAAATCGGCGTCGAGCTTTTTGAAAAGACTCGCTTTCTTGACGTTACAGCCACTTCCAAAGGAAAGGGCTTTCAGGGTGTAATGAAGAGATGGGGCTTCCATGGAGGCCGCGCCACTCACGGTTCTAAATTCCATCGTGAGCCGGGTGGAACAGGCGAGTGTACAACTCCTGGCCACAGCTTCAAAAACATCAAGTTGCCTGGACGCATGGGTACAGAGCGCGTTACGGTACAGAACCTTAAGATCGTTAAAATCGATCCCGAATTGAAGGTTATCATGGTTCGCGGGGCCGTCCCCGGGAATAAAAACTGCACGCTGATCGTCAAGTCCGCGGTTAAGAAATAAGGCGGAGGAAAAGATTTATGGAAAAGAAAGTCTATTCAACCGATGGAAAAGAGCTGCGTACAATTACACTCGACGATAAAGTATTCGGCCTTCCAGTAAATGAAGATGTTATTTACTACGCCATCACAAACGAATTAGCAAACAAGCGTGTTGGAACGGCTTGCACAAAGACTCGCGCCGAAGTGCACGGATCTAACAAAAAGCCGTATAAACAGAAGGGAACAGGAAACGCTCGCCGCGGTGACAAAAAGTCTCCGATTACGGTTGGCGGAGGAACTATCTTTGGACCCAAGCCCAGAGACTTTAGCTACTCTCTTCCCAAAAAGGAAAAGCGCCTTGCAATGAAGTCTATCTTGAGCATGCAGGCTCAGAGCGACAGACTTACTGTTGTTGAGGACTTCACTGTAGAAAGCGGAAAGACAAAAGACTTGGTTAAGATTCTTGACAAGTTTGCCAAGGACGAGCGCACGGTAATCATCCTTAAGGATGACGATGCTAAGATCAAGCAGGCTGGACGCAACCTTTACAATGTGCATTTCCTTTCATACAACCGTCTCAGAGCGCATGATTTGTACTACGGCCGCAAGGTAATCTTGCTTGAAAGCGCCGCCAAGAATCTTAGCGACTTTTACGCGGATAAAAAGGAGGCTGAATAATTATGGAATTCACAGACATTCTTATTGAGCCGGTAATCACTGAAAAAGCCAACGCCCTTCGCGAAGAGAACAAGTATGTTTTCATCGTTCGCCCGGACGCTAGCAAGATTCAGATTAAGGAAGCCGTAAGAAAGCTTTTCAATGTAAAAGTTCTTTCTTGCACGACAATCAACGTAGCCGGAAAAGTAAAGCGCCTTCGCGGAAGCAAGGGCATGACATCCAGCTACAAGAAGGCCATCGTGCGCGTTGCCGATGGTGAAACAATTAAGTTGTTCGAATAGAGCAATAGATAACTAAGGGGAATCAGATGGCTCTTAAAGTATTTAAGCCAATTACACCTGGTACTCGCGGACGTGTTGACCTCCGCAGGGACGACCTGACAGCCGACAAACCCGAAAAGAAATTGACTTCAGGCAAATCTTCCCGCGGTGGACGCGGCGCTGGCGGACGCATTTCAGTGCGCCATCAGGGCGGCGGTCACAAGCAGAAGTACCGTATAATTGATTTCAAGCGAAACAAGCACGGAATTCCGGGAACTGTTCATTCAATCGAATACGATCCCAACCGCAGCGCCAACATCGCTTTGATTTATTACGCCGACGGAGACAAGCGCTATATCATCGCGCCCAAAGGTCTTACCGTTGGAATGAAGGTTATGGCCGGCGAAAACGCCGCTCCTACAGTTGGAAACGCTTTGCCTTTGGCTGCTATTCCGGTAGGATTTACAGTTCACAACATTGAGTTGAACCTTGGCCGCGGCGGACAGCTTGCTCGTTCAGCCGGCGCCAGCGCTCTTATCGCTGCCAAAGAAGGCGACTATGTAACAATCCGCCTTCCGTCAAGCGAATTGCGCCGCGTTCACGCCAAATGCTATGCGACAATTGGCGTTGTGGGCAATGAAGACCATATGAACGTTCAGCTTGGAAAAGCCGGACATCGTCGCTGGATGGGCGTTCGTCCTACTGTTCGCGGTATGGCGATGAACCCTGTAGATCACCCGCTTGGTGGTGGTGAAGGCGCAGGTAAGGGACGCAATCCGGTTACTCCGTGGGGTCAGCCTTGTAAGGGTTACAAAACTCGCAACAAGCGCAAGACGTCGAGCAATTTTATTATTTCACGTCGCAAGAAATAGGCTAGGAGTTAACTGTGTCAAGATCTGTTAAAAAAGGGCCTTTTGTTGAAAAATCGCTCTACAAAAAGATTATCGAAATGAATAAGTCTGGAGCCGCTGACAAGAAGATGGTTAAAACATATTCTCGCTGCTCTACAATTATTCCTGAAATGGTTGGAAACACCATTTCTGTTCACAACGGAAAGTCATGGATTCCGGTATACATCACGGAAAACCTCGTCGGCCACAAGCTTGGCGAGTTTGCTCCTACACGTGTATTCCGCGGACATGGCGGAACTGATAAGACAGCCGCTAAGGCGGACAAATAAAGGTGGATATTATGGCAGAAACTAAAGGCTATGTAGCCACTACAAAATTCCTTATTGCGTCTCCTACAAAGGTTCGCCCTGTAGCTCACGCAATTTCCAGAATGCCTTGTTCAAAAGCCGTGGCTGTTCTTGAAAACATGCCGCAGAAAGGCGCCAAGCTCATCGGCAAGACTCTCAAGTCTGCTATGGCCAACGCGCTTGTTGCTAACGACAAGTTGGATGAAGACATGCTCTATGTAAAAGAAATTCGCGTAGACGAAGGTCCCAGACTCAAGAGAATTTGGTGCCGCGCTCGCGGAAGAGCCGATCAGTTGCTCAAGCGCATGTGTCATATTACCGTCACAGTTGCTGAAAAGGCGGGGGAATAAAAAGTGGGTCAGAAAGTTAATCCGATTGGTTTGCGCTTGGGCGTAAACAAAACATGGCAGTCCCGTTGGTATGCGGATCCTCGCGAATACGCAGACTTGGTTTTGGAAGATTTTAAGATCAGAAAGTTGGTTTCAGACCTTCCTGAATGCAAGGGCGCGGACATCGCCGAAATAGAGATTGTGCGCCACCCGCAGCGTGTTACTATCGTAATTCACACTGCTCGCCCTGGTGTTATCATCGGCGTAAAGGGAGCTACAATTGAAAAAATCAGCGCTGACATTCAAAAGCAGCTTACAAAGAAAGTTCAGATCAAGATTAAGGAAATTAAACGCGGCGATTTGAACGCTTCTTTGATTGCCCAGAATATCGGACGCCAGCTTATGGGCCGCGGCTCGTTCCGCAAAGCTCTTAAGCAGTCAGCCTCCAACGCTATGCGCGCCGGAGCCCAGGGAATTAAGATTCGCTTGGCCGGACGTCTCGGCGGAGCTGAAATGAAAAGGACAGAGGAACACAAGGAAGGACGCGTTCCTCTTCACACTCTTCGCGCTGACATTGACTATGGCACGTTTGAAGCCCTTACAACATACGGAAAGATCGGCATCAAGGTTTGGGTTTACAACGGAATGAACTATGGTCACGAGCAGAATGAAGATGCAGGTCAGATGGTAAGAAAGCCAAGACGCGACCGTCCTCAGCGTTCTTCTGATAAGTCTGAGTCTGAAAAGCAGACAAAAGATACTGTCGCAAAGGCAAGGAGTTAAACGATGCCTCTCGCACCAAAAAGAGTAATGCACCGCAAGGTGCAGCGCGGAAAGCAGCACGGTTTTGCTACCCGCGACAATCATATTGACTTTGGCGAAATCGCTTTGGTTGCTATGGAGCCGGCTTGGCTTAACGCTCGCGTTATCGAAGCCTGCCGTGTTGCCATCAGCCGCAAGCTTGACCGCAAAGGCAATATTTGGATTCGTGTATTCCCGGATAAGCCGATTTCTAAGAAGCCGGCCGAAGTCCGCATGGGTAAGGGTAAGGGCGCCCCTGAATTCTGGGCCGCTAACCTTAAGCCCGGAATGATTTTGTTTGAAATCGGCGGAGTTGACATTAAGTTGGCTGAACAGGCTTTGCGTTTGGCCAGCGCCAAATTGCCGGTTTTGACAAAGATTGCTTTTAGGCCCACACACGCGTAACGGAGGAATAAGATGGCTGATTCAAAGAAAAAGAATACTGACAAAGAACTGTCTTATGCCGAATTGGTTGCCCGCCGTGACGAGCTTAAGCAGAAATACATGGAATTGAGATTCAAGATGATTGTTTCTCATGTAGACAATCCGATGGAAAAACGCAACATGCGCCGCGAAATCGCCCGCTTGAATACGTTCATCACTCAGAAAGCCGCGGCTCAAAAGGCTGAAGGCGCTGAAGGCAAAAAGTAGGAGTTGACCCATGGCAGAAGAAAAGAAAGCTGTAAAAAGCGCCAAGCGCTCTTATGTAGGACTTGTTACAAGCGACAAGATGGATAAGACCATCGTCGTTTCAATTTCTACAAAGCGTATGGATCCTCTTTACAAAAAATATGTTTTGAGAACCAAGAAGTGCAAGGCTCATGATGAAAAGAATGAGGCTCACATTGGTGATAAGGTTAAAATTGTTGAGAGCCGCCCCTTGAGCAAAGACAAGCGCTGGCGCTTGGAAACAATCGTTGAACGAGCAAAGTAAGGAGTTAAGATTATGATTCAGATGCAGTCATGCATGACAGTAGCCGACAACTCCGGCGCCAAGATTGCCCAGTGCATTAAGGTGCTCGGCGGTACTCACCGCCGCTATGCTGGTATCGGCGACATCGTAGTAGTGGCCATCAAAGAAGCCATTCCTACATCAACAATTAAAAAGGGTTCTATTAAGAAGGCGGTTATTGTCCGCCAGGCTAAGGAATACCGCCGCCCCGACGGAACATACATCCGTTTTGACGACAACGCCTGCGTAATCGTAGACGATTCCAAGAACCCCGTTGGAAAGCGTATTTTTGGACCTGTAGCCCGCGAACTTCGTGACAAAGATTACATGAAGATCATTTCGTTGGCTCCGGAAGTTCTGTAAGGAGTGTAGGTATGGTTAAGAAGTTCAAGATTCACAAAGACGATACAGTACAAGTCCTTGCAGGAAAGGACAAGGGCAAGCAAGGAAAGGTTGTCCGCGTTCTTACAAAAAAGGATTCAGTAATCGTTTCTGGCGTTAATATGGTAAAGAAGGCTATGAAGAGACGCAGCCAGCAGGATGCCGGCGGCATCGCTGAGGTTGAAGCGCCTATTCATATTTCAAATGTAGGAATTGTTTGCCCCAAATGCAAGCGTCCTGTAAAAATTGGTTATAAGCTTGACGGAGACAAGAAAACTCGTGTCTGCCGCAAATGTGGAGAAGCGCTATAATGGCAAATTACGTACCCCGGCTTAAGAAAGTCTATAAAGACACTATCGCTCCCGAACTCTTCAAGGAGTTGGGATATACATCACCTATGCAGATTCCTGCGATCAAAAAGATCGTAGTAAGCATGGGCGTTGGCGAAGCTCTCGGAAATAAGAAACTTCTTGATGCCGCAGTTGCTGACTTGACACAAATCACAGGTCAGAAAGCGGTCAAGACAAAGGCAAAAAAATCGATTGCCAACTTCAAACTTCGTGAGGGCGCAGAAATCGGCGCTATGGTAACATTGCGCGGAACAATTATGTATGAATTTTTGGACCGCTTGATCAATGTTGCCCTTCCGCGCGTTAAGGACTTCCGCGGCATCAAGGCGACTGGCTTTGACGGTCACGGAAATTTCTCTCTTGGAATTACGGAGCAGATTATTTTCCCCGAAATCGACTTTGACAAGATCACTAAGATTGCGGGTATGAATATCACTATCGTAACAAGCGCAAGAACTGACAGCGAGGCCCGCGCTTTGCTCAACAAGTTCAATATGCCCTTTAGAAAGTAAACGAGGAAGTCATGGCTAAAAAATCGATGATTATCAAAGCAAAGCGCGCCCCTAAGTACTCGACTCGTCAGTACAACAGGTGCCAGCTCTGCGGACGCCCCAGAGGATATCTCCGCAAGTTCAAGATGTGCCGTCTTTGCTTCCGCAAGTATGCTAGTGAAGGTTTGTTACCTGGCGTAACAAAGTCAAGTTGGTAGTGGTAGGAGAAGTAATATGAGCGCATCAGATCCAGTAGCAGATATGCTTACAAAAATCCGCAATGCGGTGATGGCCCGCCACGAGAAAGTGGATATCCCGGCATCAAAGTTGAAGTTGGAAATTGTTAAGATCCTTAAGACTGAAGGATATATCAAGAACTTCAAGAAAATCCAGGAAGACGGAAAGAACACAATCCGCATCTTCCTCAAGTACGATGACAAGAATGAACCGGTTATTCATGGAATTGAAAAGATTTCAACTCCTGGCCGCCGCGTTTATTCAGGTTATAAAGATCTGCCCCGCATCCGCAACGGATACGGTTCAGTAATCGTTTCGACATCTGCTGGCGTTACAACAGGCAAAAAAGCGTCAGAAAAGATGGTCGGCGGCGAATTAGTCTGCAAAGTTTGGTAATTGGAGGAAGAAAATGTCTAAGATTGGAAAGCTTCCTGTTGCCGTTCCCGCCGGTGTAACGGTTGCGATTAAGGACAACGAGATTTCTGTAAAGGGAGCCAAGGGCGAACTTAAGCAGAAGTTCAGCAAGAATGTTGAAGTTGCCTTTGAAAACAATGAGATTACTGTAAAGACGCTTAACTCAAGCCGCCAGGCCAACGCCGACCACGGTTTGTACCGCGCCCTTATCAATGACATGGTAAAGGGTGTGACAGACGGATTTACAAAGTCTTTGATTATTAACGGAGTAGGTTTCCGCGCTGAAGTAAAAGGCAAGGAACTCGTAATGAACTTGGGCTACTCAAACGATTTTATCGCTGTTATCCCTGAAGGTCTTGCGGTTGCCGCTGACCCGTCTGGAAAGATTGACGTTTCAGGAATCAACAAGCAGCAGATCGGTGAGTTCTGCGCCCAACTCCGCAAGTTGCGCCTTCCCGAGCCTTACAAAGGAAAGGGAATTCGCTATTCAACTGAAGTTATTAGACGCAAAGTCGGTAAGACTGGCGTTAAATAAGGACGGGCGACATGATTAGAAAACTTAACGACAAAGATAGAAAGCGCCTTCACAGAAAGGTTCACATCCGCAAGACTGTTTACGGAACGGCTGAGCGCCCCCGCATGACAGTAACTCGCAGCAACAAGAACCTTTATGTTCAGGTAATCAATGACGACGAGGGAAAGACTCTTGCCGCCATTTCTACGATGGAAAAAGATTTTGCGAGCGTTAAACCGACAGTTGAAGGCGCCGCAAAACTTGGCGAAGCTTTTGGCCAGCGCCTTAAGGAAAAGAACATTACCACAGTGGTTTTTGACCGCAACGGTTATCTTTATCACGGCGTTGTAAAGGCTCTTGCTGACGGTACTCGCAAAGCGGGCATCATATTCTAGGAGATACTATGGAACGCCAGAATAAATTTGACAAAGAGCCTAAAGAGAAAGAGTTTGTAGAAAAGCTCGTAACTCTTAACAGAACTTCTAAGACTGTAAAGGGCGGACGCAGAATGTCTTTTGCCGCTCTTAGTGTTGTAGGTGACCAGAAGGGCCGCGTTGGATACGGATTTGGCAAAGCCAATGACGTTACTGAGGCTATCAAAAAGAGCCTTGACCGCGCCAAGAGAAATCTTGTAACGCTCCCGATTAAGCGCGGAACTGTTCCGCATGATGTTATCGGAAAGTTCAAGAGCTCTGAAGTTCTTTTGCGACCTGCTAGCGCCGGTACTGGAATCATCGCCGGTGGCCCTGTTCGCGCCATTATGGACGCGGCCGGTGTTACCGACATCATTTCTAAGTCGCTCGGTTCAAGCGCTTCTGTAAACGTAGTTCGCGCCACTTTTGACGCCATTGAAAACATGCTTGACGCGGCGGAAGTCGCCAAGAACAGAGGCAAAACTCTGAGCGAGATGTGGGGTTAATCATGGCAAAACTTAAGATTACACTTGTAAAAAGCGTTATCGGACAGAAGCCCGCCAAGCGCGCCACTGTCCGCAGTTTGGGATTAAAGAAAATCAGTTCCTCTGTCGTGCAGGAAGACACTCCTTCTGTACGCGGAGCGGTGGCCTCTGTGGCTCACCTTGTAAAAGTTGAGGAGATCCAATAATGGCAGAATACAATCCAGTATTGACAGCGCCCGTAGGAGCGAACAAAAAGAGAAAAATTGTTGGCCGCGGCTCTTCATCAGGACTCGGAACAACAGCCGGCAAGGGTAACAAAGGCGCCCAGTCGAGAAGCGGTTCGCCGCAGCCTTACGTAGGCTTCGAAGGCGGACAGATGCCTCTTTACCGCCGCATTGCCCAGCGCGGTTTCTCAAACTATCCTTTTAAGGTTGAGTATGACGTTGTAAACCTTTGCGACATCGAGGCTAAATACGCCGACGGCGAGACAGTAAGCAAGGAAACTCTCATTGCCAAAAATCTCGTAAAGTCTAAGAAGTCTTTGATCAAGCTCTTGGGAACAGGAAACCTTACAAAGAAGGTTACGGTTTCTGTAGACAAGATTTCAAAGTCTGCCAAAGAAAAGGTTGAAAAGGCCGGCGGCTCTGTCGTCGAGGTTAAAAAGGCTGAAAAAACAGAAAAGAAAGACTAAGGCGGAATAGATGAATTCAATTGCGAACATGTTTAAAATTAAAGAACTCCGCAGCCGTCTTTTCTTTACTATAGTTGTACTGGCTGTCTACAGACTCGGATGCGTTCTTACAATTCCGGGCGTAGACGCAGCAGCTTTGTTTGAATACTTTAACAATCTTGCCGCGCAGAACAACAACGCTTTTGCCAGTTATATGGACTTCTTTGTTGGCGGCGCGTTCTCTAACTTTTCTGTGTTCATGTTGGGCGTAATGCCCTTCATCTCAACTCAGATTATCATGCAGCTCCTTCTTATCATTTTCCCCTCTATGAAAAGAGCGGTTATGGAAGAAGGCGGCCAGCAGAGAATGCAGATGTGGACAAGAGTTGGAACAATTTTTGTCTGCATCGTTCAGTCGTTTGCGGTTACGATCTATGCAAAGAACATTGGCGTAGTTTCGTTGAACAACGAAGTTGCCTTTAAGCTTCTTGCGATTCTTACCGTAACAACCGGTTCAATGGTAACAGTTTGGTTGGGCGATCAAATCACCGCCCGCGGAATCGGCAACGGCATTTCAATCATGATCTTTGCCGGTATCGTTGCCCGCATGCCTAGCGCTGTAGCCGAGCTTGCCGAACAAGTTCGCAATGGCCAGCTGAACATTGTTTTTGTAATTGTCGCCCTTATCATTTTTGTTGGAATTATCGCCCTTGTCGTGTTCGAAGAATCCGGCGAGCGCAAGATTCCGGTCAACTACGCCAAGCGCGTTGTTGGCAGAAAGATGTATGGCGGCCAGAACACATACATTCCCTTTAAGGTGAATCCGTCAAACGTTATTCCCTTGATTTTCGCTTCATCATTCTTGACGCTTCCCTTGCAGCTTGTTTCTTCTATTGCTAGCAACTCTGGCGCTGCGAGATGGGTTCAAAAATTGGCTGTAATTTTGAATCCGACGGGAATTTGGTACAATTTGTTGTTAGTAGTTCTTATTATCTTCTTTGCATACTTCTACACTCAGGTAACACTGAACCCCACTGAAATAGCAAAGCAAATCCGGGAAAACGGCGGCTCCATTCCTGGAGTAAGAACTGACAAGACGGAAGAGTACTTGCAAAAGATACTTAACCGTTTGGTATTGCCTGGCGCTTTGTTCCTTGCGGCTATAGCGATATTGCCGACGATCATCCAGCTAGTCTTTAAGTTCCCTCAGTCAGTAGCGATGCTGATGGGCGGCACTTCATTGATCATTATGGTTGGCGTAGACTTGGATACAATGAGCCAGATTGAAGCCCTTTTGAGAATGCACCATCAAGATGGTCTTATGAAAAAGGGAAGAATTCGCTCAAGAAGTCTGTAAGATTTTTTGGGCGAAGGGCTAGACTTAAATTGGCGAAATGTGCTATACTCATGTTTCCCGATTGTAATTCATTGCGAATTGCCATAATCGGGAAATAACTATCACATTCCCAGGGGGACTTTTATGAAAGTACGAACCAGTGTAAAGCCTATCTGCGACAAGTGTAAGGTTATCAAAAGAAACGGCATTGTCCGCATCATTTGCGTAAACCCTAAGCATAAGCAGAGACAAGGTTGAGGAGTAACAGATGGCTCGAATTGCGGGAGTTGACCTCCCTAATAAACAAGTTAAAATCGCTTTGACTTATGTTTACGGCATAGGTCGCTCAGCGGCTCGCACAATCTGCAAAAAGGCAGAGATTAAAGAAGAGACGTTGATGAATGATTTGTCTCAGGACGAGTTGACAAAACTCCGTGAAATTATCGACAAAGACTACAAGGTTGAAGGCCGCCTCCGCTCGGAAATCGGTCTTAACATCAAGCGCCTTATCGATATCGGATCTTACCGTGGCCAGCGCCATCGCAAGGGACTTCCGGTTCGCGGCCAGCGAACACGTACAAATTCAAGAACTCGCAAGGGTAAGAAGAAGACTGTTGCGAACAAGAAGAAAGCGTAAGGCGGAGGTAATCTAATTGGCTACTGTTAAAAAGAGAAAGGAAAAGAAGAGCGTTTACGAAGGAAACGTTTACATTCAGGCGTCTTTCAACAACACAATCGTAACAATTACTGACTTGAACGGCAATGCGCTTTCTTGGGCTTCAAGCGGCGGACTTGGATTCCGCGGCGCCAAGAAATCAACTCCTTTTGCCGCTCAGACTGTTGCCGAAACAGCTGTTCAAAAGGCTGTAAGCTACGGTTTGCGTGAAGTTCACGTATTCGTTAAGGGACCTGGCATGGGCCGCGAAAACGCCGTCCGCGCCATTGGAAATCAGGGACTTAAAGTTAAGTCTATTTCTGATGTAACGCCGATTCCGCACAACGGATGCCGCCCGCGCAAGACGCGCTCAATGTAATTCTTAAGGAGTAAATAATGGGTAAAAGCACTACACCTATCCTTAAACGCTGCAAAAAATTGGGATTGAATCCGCTCGTTTTGGGCTACGGCAAAGTAAGCAAAAGAAATCAGAAAGAGACACGCAGAAAGAAGTCTGAATATGCCCTTCAGCTTGACGAAAAGCAGAAGCTCCGCTTTATCTACGGAGTTCTTGAGCGCCAGTTCAGACTTTACTATGAAATGGCAGTTCGCAAGCCTGGCGTTACTGGTGAAGTTATGCTCCAGTTGCTTGAGTCTCGCTTGGACAACGTTGTATACCGCCTTGGTTTTGCCAAGACTCGCAACGAATCAAAGCAGCTTGTAAGCCACGGACACATTACTGTAAACGGTAAAAAAGTTGACATTCCGTCTTACTTGGTTAAGGCCGGCGATGTCGTAGCGTTCAAAGAGAAGAGCAAGGCCTCTTCAAGCATCAAGAAATTGGTTGCTAGAATCGAAGAGCGCAAAGTTCCGGCTTGGCTTGAAGCCGACAAGGACAATTTGTCAGGAAAGGTTGCTACTCTGCCGTCTCGAAGCGACATCGATTACGATGTAAAAGAGCAGCTTGTGGTTGAATATTATTCTAAATAATAAGGAGTTCAAATGGCTCGCAAAAATCTGCTTAAAGGTTTTCAAAGACCTAAGGGCGTGCGTTTTGAGAATCAGGAAACCTCTCAGGCGAACTATGGAAAGTTTTATGCTTATCCGTTTGAACCCGGATTCGGCACGACTGTAGGAAACACCCTTCGTCGTGTTTTGTTGTCATCGATTCAGGGATACGCAGTTACTTCTATCAGAATCACTTCTTATGATTCTGACAATGTTCCGCACGTTATTTCAAGCGAATTTGAGGCAATCCCCAACGTGTCAGAAGACACTTTGGAAATCTTGAACAGCTTGAAGCAAACGCGCGTTCGCCTTGCCGGCGACGGGGAACAGGACACAATTCTTTATGAGTTCAAGGGTCCTGGAAAAGTAACGAGCAATGACCTCGAAAAAGAAGGCCAGTTGGAAGTATTGTCAAAGGACGTGCCCTTGTTCACAATGATGGACGGCGCCAAGCTTGACATGGAAATCCAAGTTGACCTGAATCGTGGATACGTTCCTGCGGAAACCAACGACAAGTACATCGAAGTTGTCGGAACGATTCCGATGGACGCTATTTTCAGCCCGGTAAAAAAGGTTAAGTATTCTATTGAACCTTGCCGCGTTGGACAGAGAAACGATTATGACAAACTTTGCCTTGAAATTTGGACTGACGGATCGATTGAACCGGCCGACGCTTTGAGCGAAGCCGCTAAGATCGCCAAAGAGCATTTTTCAGTATTCATCAATTTTGATGACAGCGATTCTTCTGGTGACGACGACATGGGCGAAGAGGACGAGAGAGTCCGCGCCTTGTTGAACACTCCGGTTGAGGAGCTTGAATTGTCAGTTCGCTCTTCAAACTGCTTGAAGAACGCCAACATCCGCACAATCGGCGAATTGACCAAGAAGACTGAAGATGACATCGCCAAGACCAGAAACTTTGGCAAAAAGAGTCTTACAGAGATCAAAGAAAAGTTGCTTGAATGGAACTTGACTTTGGGCATGACGGACTACAGCTATCTTAAGGATGCTGTTAATTTAACTAAGAAGAAGGAAGAATCAGATGAATCATAGAACTGGTTTTAACGCGCTGAGCCGCACGACAGCGCATCGCCGCGCAATGTTGCGCAACATGGTTACTTCTCTTTTTAGATTTGAACGCATTACCACTACTAAGGCTAAGGCCAAGGAAGCGCGCAGAAAGGCTGAAAAGCTTGTTACTCGCGCCAAAGTTGACAGCGTTCACAATCGCCGCGAAGTAGCAAAATATATCGCCGACGAAAAAGTTTTGAACAAGCTTTTTACTGAAATCGCCCCCCGCATGAAGGAACGCAACGGTGGTTACACACGCGTTCTTAAGTTGGGATTCCGCGAAGGCGACGCCGCTGACGTTGTAATCCTTGAATTGGTTGACTACAAGCTTGACCAGGTTGAGGAAAAGAAGGCCGCTGCCAAAGCTAAGAAAGACGCTAAGAAGGCGGATAAAAAAGAGCCCGCTAAGAAAGAAGCGAAGGAGAGTAAATAATGTCTAAAGCGCATCGTGGAACTGGACTTCGCAAGACTGTAAATCACGGTCGTGGCGTGTGCCCTATCTGTAAAAATCAGAACATCAAGGTTATTTACGAATACGACCTTGACGGAAAAAAGGTTATGATTTGCAAGTTCTGCAAAGCTCACCTTAAGAACAAGGCTCGCCTTGAAAAGCCGGCCGCCGCTCCTGCGGAAGCCGCTCCCGCGGCTGAAGCCGCCGCCGAGGCCCCTGCCGCTGAAGCTCCTGCCGAAGCCCAGGCGTAAGCCATTTTGGCCTTGCAAACCGCGCGTAAACCGCGCGGTTTTTTTGTTTTAAAGGGAAAATTGTTCAAAAAAACTTAAAAAATTAAGTTCTTTTAAAGAAAATCCTATTGACAAAAAGCCCTCATTTCAGCAGAATTATTTTAAATCTAATTCTTAAAGGAGAAATAGAAATGAAAAAATTTGCTATGGCCGCTATCGCGGCAGCCGCTCTTTTTGCTTTGGCTTCATGCGGCAAGAAAGAGTCAGACAGCATCACAATCGGCGGTATCTTCCCGTTGAGCGGAAACGTTAGCGTTTACGGCGTTGAATGCAAAAACGGCATCGACTTGGCTATTGAAGAAATCAACGCTGCCGGCGGAATTAACGGAAAGAAAGTTGTTTTGGTTAGCGAAGACGACGAAGGAAATCCCGACAAGACTGTCAACGCCTTCCAGAAGTTGACAACAAAGGACGGAGTTAAGATCGTAATCGGATCTCTTACATCTGGCTGTACAAAGGCTGTTACAAGCCGCGCCCAGGCTCAGAAGATCGTTCAGATCGCTCCTGCCGCCACAGCTCCGGACATCACGGACGCCGGCGACTACATTTTCCGCGCTTGCTTTATCGACCCCTTCCAGGGAACTGTAGGCGGAAAGTTTGCCATCGAAAACCTTGGCGCCAAGAATGCCGCCATTCTCTACGACATCGGAAACGACTACTCGGTTGGTTTGACAGAGAACTTTGAAAAGACATTCGTTGCCCTTGGCGGAAAAATCGTAGCCAAAGAGTCTTATGCCACAAACGACAAGGACTTTAACGCTCAGTTGACAAAGATCAAGACTGCTAACCCGGACGTTCTTTACCTTCCCGACTACTACAACGTTGTAAGCTTGATCGCCAAGCAGGCTCGCGCCCAGGGCATCAACGTAGCCTTCGTTGGAGCTGACGGATGGGACGGATTGACAAGCAACGCCGGCGACGAAGTTTTGAACGGCTTCTATTCAAACCACTACGCCGCTGACTCAACAAGCCCGGCTGTTCAGAAGTACGTTGCCGCTTTCCGCGCCAAGTACAACAAGGACCCCAACGCTTTTGCCGCTCTTGGATACGATTCAGTTTACCTTTTGAAGGACGCCATCGTAAAGGCCGGCAGCGCCGATTCAACAGCCGTAAAGAACGCTTTGGCCGCTCTTCAGGGCGAATACGTTACAGGAAACCTTTCATTCGACGCCAAGCGCAACCCGATCAAAGCCGCGGTTATGCTTGAGTTGGTAAAGGGTGACGACGGAAAATTGGCTGTCGTTTACAAGACAACGGTTCAACCGTAGTATTGCGCAAAAAGTTAAAATGCTTTAATATATTTTAGCGCAATGAGGCGCTTGTTCCGCATAGTCGGGGCAGGCGCTTTTATTTTGTTTTAGGAGTAAAAAAGTGGACGGCGGTTCTTTGTTTTTGCAGCAATTCATCAACGGACTTTCGCTTGGAAGCATTTACGCGCTTATCGCGCTTGGCTACACGATGGTCTACGGAATTGTAACGCTCATCAACTTTGCGCACGGCGACATCATGATGATGGGCGCGTACGCTGGATATTTTGTTTTGGTGGCGCTTGGAGCGTCAAGCGGCGGTTTTGCCGCGGCTCTTTTGGTGGCGATGGTGTTCTGCGGCTTTTTGGGAGTCGCGATCGAGCGTTTGGCTTACAGGCCATTGCGAAACGCGCCGCGCTTGAATTCATTGATTACCGCGATTGCCGTCGAATTGATTTTGCAGAACATGATGCGCGTCCTTCCTTTTGCCGGTCCCGATCCCAAGCAGTTCCCCGCGCTCAACGTTCCGGCTATTGTGATTGGACCAGTTTCTATTCCGGGCATTAAGGCCTTGGTAATTATCGCCAGCGTTTTGTTGATGTTGGCGCTGCACATTTTGGTAAACTACACAAGGACCGGAAAGGCGATGCGTTCCGTAAGCTACGACATGCAGGCTTCAAGCTTGATGGGCATCAACGTAAACAAGACAATCGCCGTTACGTTTGCTATCGGTTCCGTTTTGGCTGGAGCGGGCGGCGTTTTGTACGCCAGCGCCTATCCGCAAGTCGATCCCTTGATGGGATATATGCCGGGCCTTAAAGCTTTTGTCGCCGCCGTTCTTGGAGGCATTGGCTCCATTCCCGGAGCGATGATTGGCGGAGTTATTTTGGGCATTGCCGAGACTATGACAAAGGGCTACGGTCCCAGCCAGTACGCCGACGCGATAAGCTTTGGCATTTTGATTTTGATTTTGTTGGTTAAGCCCACGGGCCTTTTGGGAAAGAAGAGGGTTATCAAGGTTTGATTATGACAAAGAACGTTAGAAACACAATTATATTGTTCGCGGTGGGAATCATCGCGACGGCGCTTCCGGCGGCCTTGATCGCGGCTGGAGCGATTGACGCGTACACGGCGCAGATTTTTTCTTTGGCCGGCATCAACGCGATAATGGCCTTGAGCGTAAACATCATTTGCGGAATAACGGGCCAGCTTTCTTTGGGACAAGCGGGCTTTATGGCGATCGGCGGATATTCGACGATTTTGCTTTGTACAAACGCGCATATCCCGCTTCCGCTTGCTATAATCATCGCCGCTTTGATAACGGCCTTCTTTGGCTTTTTGATCGGCTTTCCGACCTTGCGTTTGGAAGGCGACTACTTGGCCATCGTTACGCTTGCCTTTGGCGAAATCATCCGCGTATTTTTGGTCAACTTAAAGCAGTGGACCGGCGGCCCCAACGGAATTCAGTTCAATACGATTATGGTCTTTAACGCCGCGATCGCTTTTGCGGTCGTTACGGGAACGTTGGTATTGCTGATAGCGTTGATTCAAAACTTTATCCGCTCGTCATACGGCCGCGCGATTCTTGCCGTTCGCGAAGACGAAATCGCCGCCAACTCAAGCGGCATTGGAGTTTTCCGCTACAAGATGATCGGCTTTGTAATCGCAAGCTTTGTCGCGGGAATCGGCGGCGCGCTTTACGTTTGCCTTATCGGCTTTATCAAGCCCGACCAGGCCGGCTTTACAAAGAGCATCGACTATTTGATCTTTGTCGTTTTGGGCGGAATGGGCTCAACGACAGGAAGCGTTTTGGCGTCTTACGTTTTGACTTACTTGCAGGAGTTCTTGCGCTTCTTGCAAAACTACCGCTTGCTCTTCTATCCGGTCGTTTTGATTTTTGTAATGATATTCAGGCCGCAAGGTTTGCTTGGAACAAAAGAAGCGTCGTTTGTAAAAACATTTGAGTTTGCGCAAAAGTTCCTTCAGAAGAAAATAAAGAAAAGCAAGAACACGGAGGCAAAGTAATGGCGGAAGAAAAGAAAATGGTTTTGCAAGCTTCCGGCGTTTCAATTGTGTTCGGCGGCTTGCGCGCGGTAAGCGACTTTGACTGCGCTCTTTACGAAGGCGAGCTTGTGGGCTTGATTGGCCCCAACGGCGCGGGAAAGACGACTGTGTTCAACATGTTGAGCGGCGTCTACACTCCGACCGAAGGCCAGATAAATTATTGGGACAGGCGCGGAAAGGCGCGCGTGATTAACAAACTTAATCCGGCGGAACACTGCCGCTTGGGAATCGCGCGCACGTTCCAGAACATTCGCTTGTTCGGAAATTTGACTGTCGAGGACAACGTAAAGGTCGCCCTTCACAATTTGCGCTCTTCAAATCCGATTGACGCGCTTTTGCGCACGCCCCGTTTTAGAAATGACGAAAAGCAGATGGAAGAAAAGGCCGATCTCTTGCTTTCTTTGTTCAAGATTGACTCAAAGAAAAAAGAGCTTGCGAAGAACCTTCCTTACGGAGAGCAGCGCAAATTGGAAATCGCGCGCGCGTTGGCCAGCGAGCCTAAGATTCTTTTGCTTGACGAGCCGGCCGCCGGCATGAACGGCCAAGAAACGGAAGATCTTATGAACATGATCGCCTTTATCAGAGAAAAGTTCAACTTGACGATTTTGCTGATCGAGCACGACATGAAATTGGTAATGGGAATCTGCGAGCGCATTATGGTTTTGGATTACGGCCGCATAATCGCTCAAGGAACTCCGGACCAAATTAAGACAAACCCGCAGGTAATCAAGGCTTACCTTGGACAGGAGGCGCTGAATGCTTAAAGTTCAAAAATTGTCTGTCAGCTACGGCGCGATAAACGCCTTGCGCGAAATCAGCTTTAACGTTGAGCAGGGAGAAATAATTTCTTTGATCGGCTCAAACGGAGCGGGAAAGACAACGACCCTTCACGCCGTGTCGAACATCATAAAAAAGCGCGGCGGTAAGATTGAGTTTGAAGGCGAGGACATCACAAACTTGGCGCCTGACCAAATCGTGCGCCGCCGCTTGATTCAAGTGCCGGAAGGCCGCCGCATTTTCTTGAACCTTAGCGTTCGCGACAACTTGGAAATGGGCGCCTTTACAAGAAACGACAAGTCCGGAATCAAGGCCGACATGGAAAAGGTTTTTGAATTGTTCCCGCGACTAAAAGAAAGAATAACCCAAATCAGCGGAACCTTGAGCGGCGGCGAATTGCAAATGCTGGCTATGGGCCGCGGCTTGATGGCCCAGCCCAAATTGCTTTTGCTCGACGAGCCCAGCATGGGCCTGGCCCCGATTTTGGTCGACGAAATTTTTGAGATCATTCAAAAGATCAACAAGGCCGGAACGACGATTTTGCTGGTTGAGCAAAACGCCTTTAAGGCGCTTTCGATCAGCAACCGCGCTTACGTTTTGGAAACAGGCTCGATTACAAAGGACGGCGACGCCAAGGAATTGGCCAAGGATCCTGCGGTTAAGGAAGCCTATTTGGGCGGTTAACGGCGAGATAAACGAAAATTTGCGCAAACGCAAAAGTCGTGGTATAATATAGGCAACGCTTTTTTTGGAGGAACGTTATGATCGTAAAAGACGTGATGAAAAAATCGGTAATTACAGTTGAGCCTGAAACTACCGTTACAGAAGCCAAAGAATTGATGAATAAAAACAATATCTCAAAGTTGCCGGTCGTAAAAGGCGGAAAGCTTGTCGGCATCATTACAAAGAACGACTTGCTGCAAGCCGGCCCCAGCTTGGCCACGACGCTTGACATGTACGAAATCAGCTACTTGCTTTCTAAGTTGAACGTAAAGAAAATCATGACCACAAAGGTCTTTAGCGTATCGCCCGACGACGTGGTGGAGGAAGCCGCCCGCATTATGGTTGAAAAGCAGGTAGGATGTTTGCCGGTCGTAAAAGGCAGCGCGCTTGTGGGAATCATCACCGAAAGCGACTTGTTCTTTATGTTCGCCGAAATGTTCGGCGTGACGCAAAAGGGCGTGCGCGCGGTCGTGTATCCCAACGACACTCCCGGCGAGATGGCCAAGATTTCGCAAAAAATCGCCGAAGCGGGCGGCAACATCGTTTCGCTTGTTACGACCGCTCCCAGCGACAAGAAAAAGAGGCCGCTTACGCTCAAGGTTACCGGCGTTCCGATGGCGAAAGTGAAAAAGATTTTCACCGACCTAAAGTGCCCGGTGGAAGACATAAGGAACGTGTAAAACGGAAGGATCCGTTTGCGCTGGATTGCCCGCCGATTGTGGCGGGCGTTTTTTTTTACGCTTGCAAGCATAAAAATTTTGCGCTATATTCTAGTGGATGCAATTCTCGGAAGATTTAGCCGTTGACCAATTTTTACGGTCGTGCCAAATTCCTTTTACTCTCAAAGATTTTACTCGCGAAATGAGCCGAAAGGGCTTTTCTTTGTCACAGCGTGAGGGCGAGGATTATCTTGCCGACAGTCCGTATGTTTCTTGGGTGGAAAACGGAAAATTCATTACGAGAGCCGCCGCCTTTACCGGAAGGTTTTTTTCGTTCACGCTCACCCAGGAAGAATGCAAGAACAAAATGTTCATACCCGGCAGCCGCTTTATTCCCTTTGTTGACGAGATGCAAAACCCGGCCAGTTGGACTTACATATATGACGGGCAAAAAGTTCCGCACGCGGTAGGCCTTTTTAGAAAGGAAACGGCGCTGGACCTTTATATGCTTTACGGCGAGGAGTACGAGGTTCAGTACATCGGCGCCGATCCTGCGATGAGCGGAGTCGATTTGGCCGGCTGCGACTTTGAGCTTCCGCCTCAAGTTTTTCTTACTGGCTGCGACATAAGCCAATTTATCGATACGATGGGCCTCAAGGCCGGCGACAGGATTGTTTGCCGCGTCGTTAATTGGGACAAGGGCCAAATCGAAATTTTCCCTCAGCCAAGAAAGCGCGATGAAGAGGGCGGAATCGTTCAAATTGGCGACGCCGACCGGGAGCGTTTGGCTTGGGGCGACTTGCTGGAAAAATCTTTGATCGAAATCTTTGAGCGCGAAGGCCCTTGCGCCACAATCGAGGAACAGCTTGCCTTTGCCTTTTACGAAAACATCGACGGCTTGTGCTCCTTTAATTGCGACTCGGTTGAAAATTATTTGCTCCGCTCAAAAAAAATCGGCTTGGAATTGTTTGGAGTTGAGACTCGCTTGTGGTACAAGGGCCAGGACGTTCCAGCCGTGGGAAAGTGGAACAAAAACGATATGAAAAAAGATCCGGGCGATTTGAGAAACCTAAAGTTTAAAATCCCGGAATATATTCTTGACAGTTTTTTGCGCGACTTTAAGTATAGAAAGCAAACTGATTTGACCTGCTTGTTGGAAACAATGTTCCCAGAAAATTTCGCGCTTACCCCTGACGAAAAGCGTTATGTTTTATTGCGCATCGCGGGCCGTCATGCTATAATATCAAAGGATTACAATTACTTTGCGGATTATCCTGTTGCGGAAGTGCGGGGCGACGCGCTAAGGCTTTACCAGCAAGTGTGCTCGTTGGTTTACGACGTTGAGACTTCGACCGCCAACTTTGACAAGTTTCCGCAAAACGAGCTTGTGATTTTGTCGCAGCTTTTTGGGCACATCAATAGAATTTTGGAATCGATTGACTCCAACCCAGACGCTGCGATTGAGGACAAGGGAACGTTAAGCCTTTCTCTTGAGGGAATGACTTATAATTTTGAGGACATCGAGGACGCTCTTCGTAGCGTCATTGAATCCGAAAAGCGCAACAGCATTACGATTGTTTAAAAATGTGAAAAGGGAAAAATATGGAAGATGCAGTTAAAATTGGAGATTTGATTAATCGCGGAGGCGTGATAAACAGCATTGACGCCAACACGCCGTTTGAGGTTTACGAGCAGTTGAGGACAAAAATGACTTTGCCCCAAAAAGTCGACCGCTCTTTTTTTTATCAAGGCCTTTGCGCGCGCGAAAAAATTATGAGCACCGCGGTTGGCCGCGGAATCGCGCTTCCCCATTGCCGCGACATGTTTTTGGTTGGCGAGGGCGAGCAGCAAATTACAGTTGTCTATTTAAAAGAGCCAATTGATATGAACGCTCCTGACGGGAGAAAGGTGGACACAATGTTTGTCTTGCTTACGAGCAATTCACAAAACCACTTGCAGGCGCTTTCACGATTGGCGGCGCTTATAAAAGACGATTCCTTTGTGGAATTGTTAAGAAACCGCGCTTCGGCGGACGAACTCGTTGAAGCAGCGAACAAAATTTAGAGGTGACTTATGAACGAAAAGGGAATTGCCGCCGCGGCTTTGTCCGTGCGCGCTCTTTCGATGGACGCCATTCAAAAGGCGAACTCTGGACATCCGGGACTTCCGTTGGGAGCCGCCGAATTGGCCGCCGTTCTCTACGGCGAAATCTTAAAGCACAATCCGGCCGACTCAAAGTGGCTTGACCGCGACCGCTTTGTTCTTTCCGCCGGACACGGCTCAATGTTCTTGTATTCAATCTTGCACTTGGCCGGCTACAAGGTAAGCCTTAAGGACATCAAGAACTTCCGCCAAGTCGGCTCAAAGTGCCCGGGACACCCGGAATACGGCCAGACTGACGGCGTTGAAAATACCAGCGGCCCGCTTGGACAGGGCGTGGCCATGTCAGTCGGAATGGCTGTGGCGGAATCAATGCTCGCCGCCCGCTTTAATACAAAGGCCCACAAAATCGTTGACCACTACACATACGCTTTGGTTGGCGAAGGCTGTTTGGAAGAAGGCGTCTCAAGCGAGGCCTGCAGCTTGGCCGGCCACTTAAAGCTTGGAAAGCTCATTGTGTTCTACGACCAGAACAAAATCAGCATTGACGGAAACACAGACATCGCGTTTGACGAAAACATCGCCAAACGCTACGAGGCCTACGGTTGGCAAGTTCTCAAAGGCAGCATGTACGACGTTAAGAAAATCGTCGAGCTTGTGGCCGAAGCCAAAAAATGCAAGGACAAGCCAACGCTCATCATGCTCAAGAGCGTTATCGGAAAGGGCGCTCCCAAACAGGGAACGGCTGACGTTCACGGCGCTCCTCTTGGAAAAGACGGAATTATCGCCGCGCGCAAAAAGCTTGGCATTCCGGTTGACAAGGACTTCTATGTAGATCCCGAAGCCGTCAAGTACTTTGAGTCAAAGAAAGCCGCTTGGGCCAAAAAAGAAGAAGACTGGAAAAAAGAATTTGCCGCTTGGGCAAAAGAAAATCCCGAACTTAAAAAATTGTGGGACGCTTTCCAGGCTGGAAAGCCCACAGGCAAGGCGACCGCTCCCAAGTACAAGGTGGGTGACAGCGAAGCCACTCGCGCTTCAAGCGGAAAGATGATCAACGTCATCGCCGACCGCTACTTGAACTTTGTTGGCGGAAGCGCCGACTTGATGGGACCCAACAAGACAGCCATCAAACATGACGACGGAACTTATTCTTACGAAAACCAAAAGGGCCGCACAATCGAATTCGGAATCCGCGAGTTCGGCATGAGCGCGGTTTGCGCCGGAATCAACTTGCACGGAGGACTGCGCCCCTTCTGCGCGACATTCTTTGTTTTCAGCGACTACCTCCGCCCCAACTTGCGCTTGCAGGCTTTGATGGGCTTGAACACAATTTACGTTTTGACACACGATTCAATCTACGTAGGCGAGGACGGACCGACTCACCAGCCGATCGAAACTTTGGCTTCTTTGCGCGCGATCCCCAACGTTCACGTTTTGCGCCCGGGCGACCCGGAGGAAGCTTGCGCCGCGTGGGAAATCGCGATGGCTTCAAAGGACCATCCGGTTTGCTTGGCCCTTACCCGCCAGAACCTTACGGTTTACGAAAAGGCCGACAAGGATTGGAAGAAGTCTCTTAAGAACGGAGCCTATATCGTTCAGGAGGGAGCGGCTGTTCCCGACATCACGGTGTTGGCCACAGGAAGCGAAGTGAACATGGCCCTTGCCGCCGCCAAGTTGGTTAGCGGAAAGTCGGTTCGCGTAGTTTCTGTAATGGACAAGACAGCCTTTGACGCTTTGAGCGCGGATGCCAAAGCCAAGCTTTTGGGCGGAGCCAAGCGCGTTGTCGTTGCCGAGGCTGGAGTAAGCCAGGGCTGGGAAGGCTACGCCACAAGCGCGGACGATTTGTTCACAATCAACCGCTTTGGCGAGTCAGGCCCGGCCAACAAGGTCGCCGAGCACTTGGGCTTTACAGCCGAAAAGCTCGCCGCCGTGTTGAGCAAGTAGCAATGATTAAGGCTTTGCAAGCCTAAAACGAACGGCCCGCTGTTGCGGGCCGTTTTTTTTTAGACAAAAGCGATTTGAAGTTTTTTTCCAAGCGCGGCGGCAAGGCGTTTCATTGTTTTTAACGAGGGATTTGCCTCGCCGTTTTCCAAACGGCTTATGTCAGCTTGGGTTATTCCTGTTCGCGTCGAAAGCTCATTTTGCGTCAGTCCGCTTGATTTACGGGCTTCTATTATTGCGCGCATTATTTGGTATTCCGGCTCAAGCGCGTCCCATTCGGCCTTAAAGGCGGGGTTTTTTAGCTGTTCGTCAAGGTACTGTCTAAAGTCGTCCATTGTTTTCCTCCATTTGCTCAAGGTAGTCGGAACGATATTCCTTTGCCTTGTCAATTTGTCCGCGCGGCGTTTTTTGCGTCTTTTTTACAAAGCCGTTTGTCAACACCGCCTTTTTTCCGACAAAGAAGAAGTAAAGCAAGCGCGTGATGTTGGAACCTTGCTTTGCCCGCAACTCGAAAATTCCGTCTTCCAATTGCTCGGAATACGGAAGCCTAAGATTTGCGCCGTGTTCTTTTAACAGCGCGACCATCAAAAGTGCCTTTGCCCGCATTTTTGTGTCCAAGGAATCCAAAAATTCTTTTATTGGACACGTTCCGCCGCGCTTTTTGTAGAAAACTATCTCGAAGTTATCTGTTGCTCTTGCTTTATCAATATATGTTATATAACATATATTGTCAAGCCTTTTTTTGCGTTTTTTTCATGCAAAATCCATGTTTTTTGATTGAGAAAAATCGGATAAGGCGCTATAATTTTACCTATATTTTTACAAGAGTGGAGTAACATGAAAATGAAAAGATTATCTAAGGCATTGGCGGTTGTCGCTCTATTTGCCTGTATAGGGGGGGGCGTAGCGATTCTCGCGGCCTGCTCCAACAGCTCTGACAACAACGCGGCCTTGTTGGCTCTAGCCGGAACTGGTGGCGGCAGCGGCGGGCAACAGTCCGGAGGCGGACAGACTGGAGGCGGCGGTGGAACGCCTTCAGCCGTCACTTATACTGTGACAGTCGCGGACTGCTCAAACGGCTCTGTGACCGCAAACCCGACAAGCGCCGCGCAAGGAGCGACCGTTACGTTAACGGCAAGTCCTTCAAGCGGCTATGAGTTGGACACAATCAGCGCGGCGGCCGGAACAAGCGCCGTGACCTTAAGCGGCAGCGGCAACACGCGGACGTTCACAATGCCCGCCGCGAACGTCACCGTAACGGCGGCCTTCAAAGCGTTACCCGCGGGCTTTGTCAAGGTTGAAGGCGCGACAATCGTCGGCGGCGACAAATTTAAGGTCGGCTCAAACACCGGCGTGTTTGTCGCAGGCCGAACGGTGACTCTCAGCGACTTTTACATGTGCGACCACGAGGTGACACAGGCAGAGTATATTGTCGTGATGGGAGCGAACCCCAGCAATTTTGAAGGATACGGCTGGGAAAAACTGCCTGTTGAGCAAGTGTCTTGGTTTGACGCGCTGGTCTACTGCAATAAAAAAAGCTTGGCGGAAAATCTTACCCCATGCTACACCATAAACGGAAAAACAAATCCAAGCGACTGGGGAACTGTTCCGACTTCCATCGACGCAACGTGGAACGCCGCCATCTGCAACCTTAACGCCGACGGCTATCGTCTGCCCACGGAGGCCGAATGGGAATACGCCGCCCTAGGCGGAAAGGCCGGAGTCGCCGCCGACGACCCCACGGACTACGCCGGAACCAACGACAGCACGCAACTTGGAACATACGCATGGTGCACAGATAACAGCGAAAGCAAGACCCACGCCGTCAAGACAAAGACAAAGAACGGTCTTGGACTATTTGACATGAGCGGAAACGTCTGGGAATGGTGCTGGGACTGGTATAATGACGACGCAAAATCCGGAGACAACAGCAACCCTGTGACAAACCCGCTCGGCGGCGCGCCGTTGGAGCTTCGCCGCGTGCTCCGTGGCGGCAGTTGGAAATATGGCGATTTCATTTGTTCGGTCGCTTACCGGAACGGCAACTACCCCAACGGCCGCGATGACAATCTTGGCTTCCGCGTCGTTCGCTCAGCAAACTGACGTTTGCTGGCTCTGCAAGGTAATTATTTACAACTTCCGCATTCGCGGAAGTTCGGGTCCGCTCAGTTTGGGCGGATTTTTAGTTTTGTCTATTTTTCGCGCTTAGCCTTGGCGTAGATTCCCGCGCCGACGATTATTCCGACTCCGGCCACAATCATAAGGAAACACAAAATTTGGCCGGTCGAAATGTTCAGCAGCGAAGTGTTTTGGCTGATTGAGGCAGTAGGGTCGCTTGAGATTCTAAAGCCCAAGTCGCTGTCGGGCATTCTAAAGTATTCCAAGCAAAAGCGGATGGCGCCGTAGCCGGCTAAATACATTCCTGTCAAAAATCCGTTAAAGGGCTTTTTCTTTCGGAGGAACCATAGAAGCGCGAAGAGTGCGATTCCCTCAAAAAAGGATTCGTACAACTGGCTTGGGTGGCGGGGCAAATTTACCATAAGGTTTTGCTCCACGCTCATTCCGATGTCGGCGGCGAAATTTTTTACCCATTCGATTGACGGAGAAAATTTTTCTGCGTCAGGGAAAATCATGCCCCAAGGCATTTTTGTGATGCGGCCGTACAATTCTCCGTTTAGAAAATTTCCGATGCGGCCAAAGGTGTAGCCAAGCGGAATCGCGGTACACATCGCGTCGGACCATTGCAAAAAAGAGCGCTTGTGAACTTTGCACCAAACGATCATTCCAATCGCTCCGCCGATGGCGCCGCCGTGGTAAGACATTCCCTGAAGTCCTGTCCAGCGGCCGCTTTCGTCAAAGGGCCAAAAAATCAGCCAAGGCTTTGTCAAATATTTTCCGCTAGTGTCGTAAATCAAGGTTGAAAAAATGCGGGCGCCAAGGAGAAGAAAAACGATTCCTGTGGCGATAAAGCTGGTCAACTCGTCTTCGCTTGCCGGGCGGTCGGGGCATTCCAACGCTCCTTCCGTAAACTGCTTTTTAAGGGCAAGGTATGCAAAGCCAAAGGCAAAGACATACATCAAGCCGTACCAGCGCAAAAGGCCCAAAAAGGGAACGCCGGGAAAAATCTCCGGGTGAATCCATGACGGATAGTTTATGTAAAGAAAATTCATACTTTAAATCCTTGCTGGGCCGCTTTGACTAATTTTGATTTTAGCATAGTGTTTTCTTTTCTGACTTGCGTAAGCTCGTAAGAAAGAGTTTTTATCGTTTCGACCAATTCGCCTTCGGTAAGGGCGCCGCTTCCAAGCAAATCGCGCAAGCCCGCCATCTTGGCCTCGTAGTCTTCCTCCGCTTCCTCCGTCGCCACGTCAAAGGAATTGTTGACGTTGTCGGCCGGCGGCTCAAACTCGTCGCCAAAGCGCAAAGTTTCGCTGGAGAGGATTTTTTCGGCGATGCGGTAGATGGCCTGCGACAAAATGTTTTGCGGCTTGTAAATGACGATTGGAAGGCGGGAGGCGAGCGCCTTGTCTTCCAATGAGTCGCGGTAAAGAACGCCCATGTGCTCAAGGTCGATACCCAAGTATTCTTTGCAGGAACGGCGGATGCGCAGCGCCTTGTCGGCGTCTTTTGGATCGTCGATCATGTTCATTACAAGACGGGGGCGGAAAATCTTTAGGTTTCGCATTACCGCTTCGGAATTTTTGGGGTCGACTTTTACAAGCTCTTGCATCATTTGCGGAATGTAAAGCTTTTGCATCGCGCTTGAGCTTTTCTTAAGCTCGCGGAACCACTTGGCCGCCTCGCTGGACGTTTTGAACGTTGAATTCATCAAGCGGAAGACCGCGTTTTTAAGGAACAGGTAGGCGTTGAGCGTGGCCGTGACGGCCGGCGCCGAGACTACGATTCCCTGCGGCGAAAGCAAGAACAAGTCCAAAATGATTTGGTGGGTTCCCGCTCCCAAGTCGATTACCAAATAGTCGCAATCCACGTTTTTAAAGTTTTTGATTATTTTGGAACGTTGCGGGGCCTTGAGCGCCGTAAGTCCCGGGATTTCTGAGTCGCCGGCGATAAAGCTAAGGTTGTCGTATTCTGTGGGCTGAATTATGTCGGCAAAGTTGCCGTTCCCCAAAAGCCAAGTGCCCAATCCGTGTTTTGGGCTGGGTTGTCCGAGTACAAGGTGAAGGTTTGAAGCGCCCAAGTCAAGGTCGGCCAAAACGACTTTTTTTCCGGCTTGACCCAAAGCGATGGCAAGGTTTGCGGACAAAAGGCTTTTGCCGACGCCGCCCTTTCCGCTGGCAACAGGAATTATTTGCATTCTTCCATTCTATCATAATATGCGCGATTTTGCAATTCCGCCGTTGTGTATGCCGCCATGTAACTTTTTGCGCCCTTGAAAATTCATTATATATGGAATATAATGACGACACTATGAATTCTCATTCAACTAAGGTTAAGGTTTTCCGCGCGGCGGCTTTCGCGCTGTGCTTTTTTGTTTCGGGCTTTTTCGTTTCAAAGTGCTTTGCCGAAAGCGGACAAAAAAAGAACGAGCAAGTTGACTCAAGCGAATACATTCGAACCATCGCGCAAATTTTCTACACGCTGCAAAGCCGTTTTGTGGAAGAGGTCGATCCCGAAGTCTTGTACAAGGGCGCTCTTGACGGAATGATGAAGTCCCTCAACGACCCTTACACCGTTTACCTTGACACAAGCGACATGCGCTCCTTGAACGACACGACGGAAGGCGCCTTTTATGGCGTCGGCCTTTCGATTTCCAAGAGGAACGAATCAAGCGCCGACAACCCGGCCTACGTCGATGTAATCTCTCCGATAGAAGGAACGCCGGGCTACAAGGCTGGAATTCAGGCCGGCGACAAATTGATAGAAATCAACGGCGAGCCCACGCCCGAAATGTCCATGGAAACCGTTCTTTCCAAATTGCGCGGTCCAAAAGGCGAGGGCGTCGAAGTCACCGTTCTCCGCGGAAAGAGCGTCACATTTAAGAGAACTTTGATCCGCGACTTGATAGAAGTTCCGACTGTTGAATTTGGAACGGTTCAAAGCAAAAAAAATCTTTACGGCTATATGAAGTTGATTCAATTTACGCCTGACACAGTTCCCAGAGCGCGCGAGGCGATTGAATCATTTAAAGAAAAAAAATGCTCAGGCATCATAATCGACTTGCGCAACAATCCCGGCGGACTCTTGGACAGCGCCGCCAAGATCGGAGACTTCTTTATTGACGAAGGCCCGATCGTTAGCACAAAGAGCCGCTTGAGTTTTGAAACGCGCTCGATCACGGCGGACAAGGCTAACACGATTATTAAGGACATGCCGATTGTCGTTTTGATAAACAAGGGCTCTGCCAGCGCGTCCGAAATTTTAAGCGGCGCATTAAAGGACAACCATTTGGCTTACTTGGTCGGAGAGCGCACTTACGGCAAGGGCAGCGTTCAGCAAGTGATGACGCTAAAGCACAACGACGGAATCAAAGTGACAATGGCCCGTTACTACACGCCCAGCGACACCAACATCGACAAAATCGGAATTCCGCCGGACAAGGAGATTACGCTCAACCCTGAATACACAGAGGAGCAAACAAAGGTTTTCTTAAAACTCAGCGAAGACGAGACGATTAGAAAATATGTCGAAAACCATCCCGGAATGTCTGAGGCCGACATCGCCTCTTACGCGGAGCTTTTGCGCAAAGACTACGACTTGGACTTGCGCTTGCTTCGCCGCTTGATTCGCATCGAGGTTGGCAGAACAAAAGAGCCGCGTCTTTATGACTTGGATTTTGACGTTCAGCTTGTCGAAGCGATGAACATTCTTGACCAAGGAAATTTTAAGGCGCTTGTAAAGAATACAAAGACTTTGAAGGAATTGCAGGAAGAGGCGGAAGCCCAAAAGCAATGAGACAGTTTGTTTCCGCCGTCGCCCCAAATTCTAAAGGCCTCTTGGAAATAAGCGGAAAGGACTTTCATTACTTAAGAAAAGTTTTGCGCTTGGCGGCTGGTGACATGATCAGCCTTTCGCTTCCGGGCGGAGCGGCGCAAGACGCGACTGTCTGCAAGGTTGACGACGGCGCAAAGAAGATTACGATCCAAGTTTGCGGAACGGATGTCGCGGACGAAAATCGTTCGCAAGACAAAAATCCCGCCGCTTTGCGGACCCGCCTCGCTCTTTTGCAGTTCATTCCAAAACCGCAAAAAATGGAATTGATTGTAAGGCAGGCGACTGAATGCGGAGTCGCGAACATAATTCCCGCAATCGGAGAATACACGCAAGCCGGCTGCGAAAAGGCTTTGCAAAAGTCTGACCGCTTTGAAAAAATAATCCGCGAGGCGCGCCAGCAAAGCGGCTCGCAAGTCGAGACGAAAATTTTCCAGCCGCAAAAGCTGCAAGCCGCGCTTGACTTGATTGACCAAATCGAGCCGGACGCCTTAAAGCTTTTTTTGTATGAAAGAACGGATGGAACGCAAGCTTTTAACGACGCGCTTTTTGGCAATGAACAAGATCGCCCGCGTTCTTGCGTTTATGCGGTCGGCTCGGAAGGCGGAATAAGCCCCGCCGAATGCGAACTGCTTTTGGCCCGCGGCTTTAAGGCGGTTCACTTTAACACGAATATTTTGCGCTGCGAAACCGCTTCGCTCTACGCGGCGGCGGCGATTCAAAGCGCGCTTGACAATTAGATGGGAGGGCTAAAAAGATGGCTATCGAAAGAATTGACATTACTGGAGTCGGCGTTGACATTTGCCGGCCGGAGAATATGGAAAACGAAATTTTGGAATTGCTTGCAAAACCCGGCACAAAGCAAATTGTTTTCCTTTCGATTTGGGGCCTTTTAAAAGCGCGCGGCAAGAACACCTTTGCCGAGTGCGTAAAAAACGCCGATTTGGTTCTTCCGATTTCAAAAAGCATTCTTAAGGCCGCCGCCTTCCTAAAGCGCGAGGTTCCCGACCGTTACAATCCCTTTACCGCTCTCATTGACATCCTTACGATTTTGGACACGCATTACAGAAGCTTTTACATGTTGGGCGGAAAGAAAAAGTCCTTGCAAAAAGCGGTTGGAAACGTTATGAAAACTTTTCCCAATTTGCGAGTCGTTGGCCGCTATGTCGGCTATTATCCTAAGACGCAGGAAGATGACATCATTCAAGCGATTTACAAGGCCTCTCCATCTTTGGTTTTGCTCAGCGAAGGAATCAAGGAAAAAGATTGCTGGCCCTACGCGCGCCGCAACCGTTTTTCGTCAAGCGTATTCATTTACTACCGCGACGCAATTGGAATTTTCAGCGACCAAGTTCACCGCGCCAAGGAATCGACCTTTAACGCGGGGCGTGAGATTTGGAGCGAAATAATTAGAAATCCGTTAAAAATTTTCTTGCTTTTTCCGTATTTATACTTTAAAATGTTACTTGTCTGGTACAGGATTTTTAAAAAGTAATTCATTTAAATTATGTTTTCAAAAATCAACAATGTCTCAATTGCGGTTGTCGCAAGCGACCCGGATGTTCATCTTTTCTTTAGCTGCGTGTTTGGGGAAGAGTTGAACATGCAAATGTATCTAGACGCGCGGATAGACGAAGTTTTGAAAAATCAAAAAAACTTTGACTATATGATAATCGACGCGCGGACAGCCTTAAAAGAAAACCAAAAAGGTTGTTGGAAGAAAATTTGCGATCTGTTCAAAAATAATGTCTTGGTGTTGATCTCGGTCGGCGAAGAAAAATTTTTCGGCGAACATTTGTTTCAAACTGTAAAGACGATTTTTTATCCATTCACAAAAAACGACTTTTATGCCGCGTTTGAGGATAGCCCGGCTCCTGTTGTCAATGACCTTCCGCAGTTCGCGCGCTTGATGGGGTCCAGCGAAAAAATAAAAGAAGTAAGAAGAAAAATTCTTATGGTGGCCGATACGAATGTGCCCCTCATCTTTTTTGGAGAGAGCGGAACTGGAAAGACGATGGCGGCAAAAATCGCGCATGAGCTTTCATTAAGAAGGGACAAGCCTTTTGTAATCGCAAACATGGCCAACGCAAGAAGCGAGTTCATAGAAAGCATATTGTTTGGAAACGTTCGGGGCGCCTTTACCGACGCTCGCGACAGGCAAGGGCTTTTTAAAAGCGCCAACGGCGGAACTTTGTTTATGGACGAAATCGCGGATCTTTCCTTGGAGTGCCAAGCAAAGCTTTTGCGCGTTATAGAAACGGGAGTCTTTAGGCCAATCGGTTCCGACCAAGAAGTAAAATGCGACGTGCGCTTGATTTTTGCAACCAACGCGGACTTGCAATATTTGGTTCGCAAAAAGCGTTTTAGAGAAGACTTGTACTGGCGAGTCGTTGACTTTCCGATAACGGTTCCGGCTTTGAGGGAGCGTATTGAGGATTTTCCGCTTTTAATCGAAAGCGAGCTAAAAGAAATTCAAAAGCTTGCCGGAAAGAGTTTTTCGATTACAAAGGCGGCTGTCTTAAAAATGAGCGCTTGCGATTGGCCCGGAAACTTTCGCCAGTTTAGGGCTTGTCTAAGGCGCGCGGCGATCCTGTCTAGAGACACGTGCATGATTGACCACGAGGCGATAAGCTTTTAGTCGTCGCGGTTTCTTGACGCAAGGCCGGCGGTTTTTGTGAATGTTTTTTCAATGTATTTGGCTTCGCTTTCAGAAAGGCTTGCTCTGGCCAAAATGCCCCGCCAAAAGTTTTCCATGTCGGGGCGGCCGGCGATCTTAAAAAAGCCGATTTTTTGCAAGTTGTCGGCGATGCATTTTACTGTTTTGTCCAGGCGGCTAAGCTCGATTTTTGTGTAGCCCTTAAGGTTTGGGTCCTGGGCTCTAAAAAAGTGGTAGCAAATGATTTGCACGGCGTGAGACAGGTTGAGCGACATAAAGCCGGGGTCGGACGGAATCGTGACCCCAACAGAGCAAGATTCGACTTCCTCGTCGGTCAAGCCGGTGCGTTCGTTGCCAAAAACGACCGCTATTTTTCCGTCCGATTCCTTGACAAAGGAGCAAAATTCCTCCGGCAAAAACAGCTTTCCCTTGCGTTTTTTGCCCCTTCGTCTGGTGGTTCCGGCGCTGATAATGCAGTCCGCCGTGGCTTCTTGGATTGAATCAAAAAATTCGGCTTTTTCCCAAATATTTGCCGCGTGAATGGCCAATATTCGCACCCTTTCGTCGTCAAAATCTTCCTTTTTTCCGACGATTCTTAAGTGAGAAATGCCGTTGTTTGCCATGGCCCTGCAAGCCGCTCCCACATTTCTGCTTTCTTCGGGTCTGCAAAGGACAATGTATACTTGGTTCAAATCCATGGCTCCATTATAAGAAAAATGCCAAAATAATGCAATAAAATTGAAAAATCTAATAAAAAAAGCGAAAAATGCCGAAATAAAATTTGACATTTTAGGAATTTTTTGATAAAATTAGCAAATAAAGTTGAGGGAGACCGTATGGTAAACAATAACACTCTCGTTCCCGGTTTTAATGATGAAAAGGACGACAGCTTAAAAATCTCTTTGTCAAAAATCGAAGACGTTCCAAATTGCGTTTCGATTATCTTGAACGGCTATGTGGACACATACAATTCAAGCTTTTTCCAAAAGCGTATAAACAAGGTTGTTGAGGCTGGTTTTGTAAACTTGATTTTCAACTGCTCAGCGCTCAACTATGTCTCATCTACAGGCATTGGCTCTTTTACGGCCTTCCTTAAATTGGTAAAGCCAAAGGGCGGAGACATCGTTCTTTTGGAAATCCAGCCCAAGGTATTCGAAGTATTCCAGTTGCTCGGATTCTCACAATTTTTCAATATTAAGAATTCTACGGAAGAGGCCGTTTCTTTCTTCAAGAGCGGATCCACACAGACAAACTCCCTCTTCCCCAAAGTATTCGCTTGCCCCGTTTGCCAGAGAAAACTCAAGGCCACTCGCGCCGGTCGTTTCCGCTGTTCGGAATGCAAGTCGATTTTGGCCATCGACGGCCAGGGCCAGGTCTTCCTAGGCTAAGGCCGAACGCAGCCAGCCCCAAAACGAACGCCGCCATCGCGCGGCGTTTTTTTTTCGCGTAGGAACGGAATTCCTGCCAAAAACACACGGAAAATTTTTTTAAAAAAATTTCAAAAAAAGCGCGCTTTTCTCTTGACAGTTTTTGCGGAAAGCGCTACATTCTCTTTTACCGCTCTCCACAAGGGC